>Ga0123342_1003975_pt1 | contig 23143 bp, 12 predicted proteins | sample Turbeawhitnodule_FD_89960 | JGI IMG/M metagenome (GOLD analysis project Ga0123342, IMG submission 89960) | Root nodule microbial communities of legume samples collected from Mexico - Turtle bean Mexico white nodule | ecosystem: Host-associated > Plants > Roots > Nodule | place: Mexico: Nepantla... | reverse complement strand
TTAAATTCTTGTCAAAATTAGCATAGGAACTTTATTTGTAATTTTCTTGGAATTAAATGTGGGCACCTAAAACACCAACCTAGGTAAACTTAGAGTTTCTAAAAACCTCTAAATTTACCAAGGTCGGTCTAGAAAGCCCATGGAGAGGGTGAGCATACAAACTAGACACACCCCTCCCCATATGCTCATTTAGGCGCCACTTTTTGGAGAGAATTCATTTGAATTTCCCTCCACTTTATTTTGAATTTCCAGCCCTCTATAAATAAGAGGGCTTGACTCATGTATTTTCAAGATTAATATAATAGTGAATTGCTGCCAAATTTGAGCCAATATCACTACTTGTTAAAAACCTCTCAAGGTTAGACTATTGATCTTCAAATTCCATTCTACCAAAGAGAGATGGCCTCACCACTCCCATTTCATACCTAACCTGAACCTCCAAGGCATCCACATCTCCTAGGAGAGCCTTGACCGTGAATCTCCATTAAGCTTCCGCAAATTCCACCAACAATCCTCCAAGAATGAAGACACTCTTCCATCACATTACATGGTAGGGTTACATCTCATCCAACGTAGTATAGGTCAACACCAATGACTATGATAAGTGATAAAAATGTGTTAGTTTGCATGTTTATGAAAAATGTCTTATGCCACTCCAACAACCCAATGCATGTCAGGATTACATCCCATCCAACACAATGTAGGTTTGCACGTGTTTCCAGTGATTATGACAAGTAATAAACATGTGACAATGTGCATGTTTATCGGATGATATGTGTCCTGAGCCACCTCAACCACCTAAGACAAAGTCAGACACCATAACTCAAGGCTAAAAGTAGATACATAGAGGAATATATATTCTCTCTCAAGCCTTGTATAAAATCTAAATAGTAGAAATAATTTCTGACCTTGTATTTTGGATCAAGAGTGGAATAGAAATCAAACCCTAAACCTAAGGTTGAGAGGGCATGAACAAGAACCTCTACAAACATTAACTTACCATGCAGGCTAGGGTTAGTAGATGAGAAGGGCGTCCACTCCAAACTCTAAACCTAGCTTGCCATGCAAACTAGGGTTAGGGAAGCCCTATTACACGTTCCACTTCTCCTCCATGGCTATAAATAGAGCCCTACATCTCTTATAAATTCAGCTTATATTGAGTAATGAATCTCTGTCAAATTGAAGAATCAAATACTTTTTATTATAATCCTTGCTAGAGTTCAAGACCTAGCCTAGGGTGTCGAAAAGAAGAACCTCTGTTTCATTAAGGTTCAACATTAAACATTACCTCATTTGCATCGTGAAACTACTTACTTCTTCATATAAATACTTTCGCTGCCATTTTTACTTCCATTTTTCGGTTCAAATCATCTCAAGCATGGAGCAAGCTCCATAACCATGTGTGTCAAGCTTATATCACATCCAACATAGTCTATGTTAGCACACTTGTCAAGTGACTATGATAAGTCATAAACATGTGGCAGTGTACATGTTTATCTGATTACAGATGTCCTGAGCCACCCCAATCATCCAATGTGTGTCAGGAATATATCCCATCCAATACAATCTAGGTCAACACGTGTTTTCAATGACCATGACAAGTCATAAAGATGTGGCAATGTGCATGTCTATCTACAAACACATGTCTTAAGTCACCCAACCACCCAATACATGTTAGGGTTGTTGGATATCTCAAGCTACTCTACTAAATATGTTTCACGAAGCCATAAGCCTTGAATAGAAGACTTGGAGTTTCATAAAGTGTCTAGGTAGCTTAGTCTAGTGTTTGATAACTTGATCTATCTCTTATCTCAAGCATACGATGAAGATTCAAAACACAAAGCCTTTTTCGAAAGAGTTAAATTGTTTTTAATAACTCAAAGGTTTTTCAATATGTTAAAAGTACTTTCAACTTGTTAAAATTTATGTTTTACTTACACTGCAGCTTTTTCAATTGGTTAAAACTGTTTTCAATTGGTTTAAATTTTTCTTTTCCTGAAAAGTACAATTTTTCAATTGGTTAATTGAAGAAACAATCGATTAAAAGTTTTTTTGATGTGTTTTCTTCTAGAAGTTGTTTTTGAGTTAGTTTTGCTTCCATGTTCAGTTTTAACTTCTCAAAAATATGTTTTGAAACTGTCTAAGTGTTTTTCATAACATCAACCTGTTATTTTGTTGTTTTCTTAACAGTTTTCAAAACTGTTTTGTTTTTTCGTTCAGTTTTAAAATCTATAAAAGGAAGACTTATTTTCTATCTTAGACATCTCTTCAATACTGTTTTTGAAAAGCTTTAAAGTACTTTGAGTGAATTTGGTTTTTGGAGAGTTCTTTAAGTCTTTGTGAGTTCTTTGTGCTATCATTTTTCGTCACTAGCTTGAGATCAAAGGATTCATAAAGGTGTTGCGACTTGGAAGGTCCCTGTTTGTGTCTTCTGTGTCTGCAAGAAAGGTGTATTCATTTCATTTTTCTTATACTTTGTAAGGTCGTATTGATTTGCTTCTAAGTTAGTATTTGTTGAAGCATAAACATTACTGTATAGTGTTTTTCAGTGTATGCTTGTAGCTCTTGTAGGGTTCAAGAGCTATTCTTGATAAATCTTTTGTAAAAGATACTTTTGATTTAGTAAAATCTATCTTAGTGGGAGATGAGACTGAATGTAGCTCAGTTTTGAGTGAACCAGTATAATATTCAGTGGTTGAAGTGGAGAAATGGTAAGAAATAAAGTGAGAGGTGAGGCCAACTCATTAGGAAAGAGTATATGGTTAGCTAAATTTGGAGACTACCCAAGAGAGTGCTCAAAAACAAGTTGTACAACCAAAATTGCACAGCATAACAATACTCATTCAAGCTAAAAAATACATAGTCATTCTATTTATAGGTGCAAAACTCGGCCAAGGAGTAAAATAAATGGAGGGAAAAATCAAAATTAAACCTAAGTGCCAACTTAGTAACACCTTCCGTGTGATTAGGCGTGTTAATCACTTTCTGCCCTAGCTTAGCATGCAAGGTTGATTGTCCTAGGGTTTCTCTTGGGCCAAGAGAATCCCAATTGAAACCCTAGGTAGGTTTAGAAACACTAGTTTTAATCCTAGTCTACAATAAGTCCAAATACAAACTCAAAAACCTATACTACTTAGCCCAAAGGTAAGACCCAAATTATTTAACAAATACAAGCTCAAGAAAATCTATTATACTACTTTATACATTTGTACAAACTAATGCTTGAACCCAGATGATAAAAGTTTGGCTTTGTTAAGTTCAACTAAATCTCAGTTTTCTTGTATTCTTCTAGCCATAGCTTTAGCGGTTGATCCTTTGCTTAGGGGTCTTTTATCATTTACATCTTGTAATCTTATTTGCAATAATATGTAAAAGTTCTCGTCTTTGTGACAAGGGAAATTTCTACAAGTTTTTCATGTTTTTTGACTTCAATTTCTTAAAAATTAAATATTACAATTTTTAATTTCACATACAATTTTTTTTCCACATTTATGTGTAGAAAACACTATTGCATATGACTTAAAATGTTTACTTCATTCAATCAATCAAAATTAATCCATTCATTTTTCAACTCCAAATTTTAACCATTTTTTTTCTAAATTTTATATTTTAAACAAATACCTACTCATATTATTATTTTACCTTTAAAATAAACCAACATGATTACTTATTTACTATCTTTCTCTAAATTAATATATTACATACACTTATTTTTAAAATAATATATTTTTTAAGTCAATCAATTCAATTATATCATATACATTACATTACTTTCTTCCAATTATTTAAAAAAAATTCTCATTTATATTTCTTTAAAATATATTTGTTTGTAAAAATTTATTTATCTGACTTTTTACTTTTCTAAACAATTAAATTTCACACACTTACATATTAGACAGTTACTTCAACTTTTGCGTGTTAGACAGTCTAACATATCAAAGATTGTCTAAACCTAATTTATGTGCTCCTAGAATACTTTCTAACATTGTTTAAACATTTTCTAATCCTACTTGATAGTGCTAATTCATAAAATCAAAGTTTCATTTAAAATAATTAATTAAATATTTTTAAGAAATTTTCGTATTCTTAAAAGTAAAATAGAGCATCCCAAAAACTCTAAATCTTGATTACAAAGTGTTTCAAGGACTAATATGTCATAAAGATTAAGATTAAGTTAATATGAGAAAGTTTTCAAATTAATAGTGTTGAATTTGACCGTTTTTGAAAAGTAGAGGCATATTCAATCATTGTCTTAAAACATTTTTAGAAAATATATTGATGAAATAATCTAGGTTAAAGTTTGATTCTTTTTCAATGTTTAAAATTTCCACAAATTTAGAAAGTATTTGAAAATATATCTATAGTTAAAATTCTAGAATAAAAGGTTTATATAATTCTTAAAATTTTAAAATTATGATTCAATAATATTCATGTGTTTAATTGTTGATTATTATTGATTCTGTGTTTCTAGAAATTGTTTACAATATTTGGGATGTGCGAAAAGACTTCAAAGTCAAATTTTCCTTTTAAAGCATCTAATAGTAAAACAAAGGTGTTAAAACAAGTGATTCGTGCAATAAATGAAAATATCTATTTCAAGCCTTGACAATGAATGATTTATAGATATAAAAGTATTTCCAAGTATTTCCATGTGATTATGTCGCATTAACAACTTCAAATCAGAAGTTTTCATTTTTAGCGTCTAATACGAGAGATGATGAACAATACAAAGTTATGAAAAATTCAAGTATAGATGTGTCAAAGCTTCAACATTCAAATTTATACAAATGAAAAAACATTTTAAAAGTTCAAATATGTGATTAAGATGGATAAATTGCATTAAAGTCAAAGTTTCTTGCACGAAGAAAGAAAAACCGTGCAAATTTAAATAAATATTTGAGTCAATTGTTTTAAAGCTTCAATGTACATATTTGGACAAGGAAAAAAAACATTTCAAATTGTCTCACGTTTAAGACGCACATGAAATGGCTTAGTACAAAAAGTTTCCAAATAAAGTGTCTAACGACTATATGGTACACATTACAAGAACTTCAAACGTACAACTTCTAAAAGATATATAAAAACCTAGGAGACAAAAAACAAGAAATAGAACAAGAACATTGAAAATGATTTCAAAGAGAAATTCGAGTTTGTTTGAGAGTTTTGCTTTATACATATTCTATTTGCTTCGTAAAGCATCTAGTGTGTTGGGATGTGAGTCAAACCTTTGTAAATCCTTCACCCCAGATAAGTATGCCATGTGAGCTCACATTGTACTCTCTTTCGAAAATGTTTTCTTCAATTCTTTGAGAGATGTTGATCTTAGTGGGAGATTAAGACTAGTTTACTTGAAAAGGTTTATACTTGTCCTAGAGAGGTGTTAAAACTCATTATACCTGGAGAGATATAATACTTGTCATGAAGAGATGTATAATACTTGTCCTGGAGAAGTGTTAAATCTCAATTAGTGAAAAACCCTTAAATGATTTGCTTAAGGGGATTGCATGTAGCCCAACTGGTAGGGTGAACCAATATAAATTTGTGATTATTTTTCTCTTTCTTTATCGGTTAAATGTTGTGCTTGCTTTATTTTTATATATGTGAATTGAGTTCAAACTCCATTCAACCCTCTTTTAGAGCCAAATGTCCCTACATCTTTCAAACAATTAATTTTAATTAATTATTTTTATAATTTTTTTCTCAAAATTTTTCCTTTCATATTATTTAATTTAATAAATCAAAACATAAAAACAAAACTTAAAATTGGGTCTTTTGAGAATTGAATTCTGGATTTTCCCGTGTCACCTAAGCTAATCCAACGTCAATTTTGACTTCCAAGATGAAGATGATGATGCATAATTTATTTTATTTTTATTCACTTCTAATATTAATATGCTTGTAATATTTATTACTATTGATTTTATCACATGCAAAACAATTCATATGCACATAAGACATTTTATGATTGTAATATCTTTAGTTTTAATATTTATTACTAGTTTGTTTTCTTTAAGTATTAATTACCAGAATGTGCTTCATTTTAGTAGTTCTATGTATGTTTTCTTTGCTTAAGCGTCTCTTTGTTTAAGCAACCTACCTCCAACGCTTAAGCCAAGTTATTGTCAAGCTTAATTGACATACATTTCACACTTAAGTTTGACTAATACCATGTTTAAAGGATCATTCCATTGAACATAGCTTTAATAGTTAAATATTCATTACAAGTGACACAATTTCACTCTCACTTAAACGCGTGTAAATTTGCATTAAACGAGATGCAACTCTTTTGTTTAAGCACGTGTAAACTAACATTTAGTGACTTTCATCTAAAAATCTTACCACTTTAAGAAAAACATTATCTTTTTATTTTACATTTTTTTTGTCTCACTTCAGGTGATACTTTTATCCAAACAATAATCACTTAACATGACCATATACTTGTTTAAACTACCAAACAATTTTGTGCTGACTCTTTTCATCACAATTTATGACAAATAACTATATAACAAAATCTTATAATTTTTGTCAACCAAAAAGTAAGATTTTATGATTGTATTTTTGTCATAACTATCTATGACAAAATGATAGTTTTCATTAGAAAAGATGTTCTTTTAGTAATTGGTGAAAATTTAATTTTTTAAAAATTATTGTATTTTTAGTAATAAAAAATTATTATATATATTTTATTTCTATGTGTTAACCTTCCTTTTGACTAGTAAACATTAAAAGTATCGTTTCAATCTTTTATTTGGAAACAAAATAAAAAAGAATAGTATTGTTTTTAAATTTTTACATGCTGAAAGAGAAAAAGTAAAGTAATAATAATACGAGAATTTATTATCATTATTATTATTTAAATATTCTTAATTTTATATTTGACCGTTCAACGTAAATTTTTTTTATCTTAAAACATCATTGAATAATAGAGATATTTTAAGAGTATCAATTCTTATACAAGTAAGTCATTTGAGATTTTTTTTACGTACATTAAACACATCAAAATTAAAATTCTAAAATAGACTAAACTAATACAAATTCTAAAACAGACTAAACTAATAAAAACAACATCCTAATACTCTATACACACAAATAACGAACAAAATTTTTTCTTACATACTATCTACAAAGATTTATCAACAAACCCCACAATCCCACAGTTCAGCGTACAGTTATAACATTGTGAACTAAAATGAAATACCGAAACCTCTTAGAAAAGTTTCTTTCTCTGAATTCAAATATAAAAGTGAGGAAAATGAAAAAAATAAAAAAGTAATAATAAAATAATTGAAAATATTTGGTTTTTAAATTAAAAATAATAAGAAAAAACTATTTTTATAACATTATTTTCGTTTAATTTTATTATTTAAATATTATTATCATATTAACAAAATATTAAATCTATATTTTAATCCATATAATTGATTATATTTTATTATGAAACTTGAAAAACTAGAAAAAATATAATTAATTATTTTCAAAAATAATTTATTATGTGAAAATGTAATTGAATATTATTTTTCTTTATTATCATCAGTGCGGAAAAAAGTTACTTTCTAAGTTTCAATTTTCGTATTTTCTTTTTATTTAAGAAAAAAAATAAGATCGTTCACACTTTTGTACTTATTTTTGCTCAGTTGCTTTTCTATCATATAATTTAAAACATGGAATTAGAAACAGTAATACACTATTATATGAAGAATTTTTCATATCATTAAAGTTATTATTTTTATAATAATCATTTAAAAGTTACAACTTAGATAATTTCAAATTAATTAAATGTAAAATCATTGAATTAATGTATCCAAATTAGATTGAATTATATATATATATATATATATATTAACTGATATTTTAAGTATTGTATGAGTATTTTTGAATTCAAATATACACATTTTAAATCATAAAATCAATATACATAATTCCAGTAAAATTTTGAAGAATTAATTAAAAGATAGTAAATTATTTTTTAATTTTTGTCCTTCTAATATTTTTAAAATTTAATTTTAGTTCTTCTAAATATTACTATAATGAAATAATGTTTTCTGTACAATTAGTTTAAAAATACAAAACTAATAGCATGTATAAAATGTTCTTTAAATCACTTTAAGAGAAAAAAAAATTCTGAATAAATCTAAACAAATTTTTTATTAAAAAACACGATACAATGTATTATACCCACATATAATTATATATTTCTGAGGTGTAAAAAAAAAACACATATATGCACCTCCATAAAATAACCAACTAAAACTATATTTCCACCGTTTATATCCGAGAAAACATATTGACAAAAAACTTTAAGAACATAGAATGAACAAAAACTCAAATAAAAGTTTTAGAAAAATAAAATTGAAATTCAAAAATTTTAAAAGTACTGAATACATATTGACTTTTTTTACAAAGGATATGTATAAAAAATTTATAGAAGAAAAATAATATTAATTTAATATTTTATAAATTTTAATTGTTTATCTTATTTTGTCTTTTTTTATTTTAGGTTTTTTAGGTTTTTCTTTGTTCTATATTTTGTCTTTTCAGCTTAATATAGATTGAGTGTATAGCTTATATATATATATATATATATTGAAATCCACTATTTTTATTTAAAAATAAATAAATAGAAAAAAAAATTCATTCTCGTCAAAATAAAAAATAAAAATTCTTATATATATTGTCTTTATCTATTTATCTATTTTGTTCATCTCAAATTTTTTTATAATAACATTTGGAAACTATAAAACATGGATATTTAAGGTCAAAGATTTTAAATATTATTAAAAACAAGTTTACTTTTAAACTTATATTATATTAATTGATTTAGTGTACCAAATGAGGTCAATAAACCAATGTGATGTCAAATGAAGAAGCTGAGTAAAGCCACCAACAAAAACTACCTCCACCAACCTAAGGCAGCAAGTGTGTGTTGACAAACACAAAATTCAACAAAACCTGTCATACAATTAATTATTCTCATTTTTCAATGGAAAATTCAATAAGAAAACCAAGTCCATTCCTTTTATGGATACAGCAATTTTGTTTTTACTTTGAGAAGGTTTAAGAGCACGCTTGTGTGAGACGACGGTGGAAATGTTGGTGATGGAAACATGTAATGAAAATTCTCCAGTGATGTTATGTTGAATTTTTGAATGAACACAATGGATAAAGTTATAGCAACATCTCTTTATTTTGAAAATTGATGGGACAAGAACAAAAACAGGCTTCCTTTATCAAGTGTAGATTATAAAAATAATTCATATTTAAAATTAAAAGAACTAAAAAAGGATAAAAAGTTTTATAAAAAAGACTAAAACTAAATTTTAAAAATTCCCCAGAGACAAAAAAACAAGGTTTTTACTCATAATTTATTTATTATATATAATCATTTAGAGGGAAGAAATATGTATTTCAAAGTAAAAATTAAACAATTTATTAAAATGGAAAACGTGTCTAGGTAAAAAAAAGTAGATTTTTTATTTTTACATAATTCCTGTATCACTATTTTACTCTTGGGATAAAGTAAATAAGAATATAAAAAATATAAAATCACATAATCACACGAATGACTTAACAAAAGGAAAAATAAAATAAAGTAGAATATAGTGATTAATATAGGTGAAATAAAGAATAGACAAATAGGACATAGAATCAAATACTAAAATTTGAAAAAAATATAGAAAAAGAGAAAGCAATATTTATAGGCTTCTTCAATAAGTGCCTTCCACACCACGGATCTCTCACAGCGTGTATGTGTGAGCTGTGTTTTGACGGTCCTCTATTTAAGCACACCATCTTTTCTTCTTTTTACTTTCTTCTTCTCATCTCATCTACCTAGCTAAGCCTATTTCCTTCTCTTTCTTGCCCTTTCCCTGAACTTTCTTTCCTTTCTTCTTCTCTTTTTCATATAGCATAAGATATAAGATACACGGATATTATATATACACACATAACTGAAGCCATCAAGCAGTGTAGGCATATATATCTTCTTCTTGTAGAACAAGTTAGATAGTTTGTTGTTGCTTAAGGCTTAGTTTGATGATGGAAGAACCAGTTGTGGTTAACAAAGGAGATGACCCTTTGGATTTGCCTCCAGGTTTCAGGTTCCACCCCACAGATGAAGAGATCATCACTTGTTACCTCACAGAGAAAGTGCTGGATAGAGGTTTCAGTGCAACTGCTATTGGGGAAGCTGATTTTAACAAGTGCGAGCCTTGGGACTTGCCCAGTGAGTTTTACTCTCTCTATTGATCACCTTTTTTTTTCTCTCTTTCTGATTTTGACCTTGCTTTTGTTTTCTCTATTTGATTATGACGATGATTGATTGCTTGTTGCCGTCTTTCATTGTCATGTTGGTTGTTTTCCATTGATCTGAATTGGATTGTTGGGTTTGTAGAGAAAGCAAAGATGGGGGAGAAAGATTGGTACTTCTTTTGCCAAAGGGATAGGAAGTATCCCACTGGCATGAGAACCAATAGAGCAACACAATCTGGTTATTGGAAGGCCACAGGCAAGGACAAAGAGATTTACAAAGGGAAGAACAATCTTGTGGGGATGAAGAAGACTCTTGTGTTCTATAGAGGAAGAGCTCCAAAGGGAGAGAAGACAAATTGGGTTATGCACGAATTCAGATTGGAAGGCAAATTCGCATGTTACAATCTTCCCAAGGCTGCAAAGGTAATTGATTAACCATCTCTCTCATCTCTTTCTCTCTCTTTCCCTTTTGATACATGACATTTTTTTTTCTCTGGATTTTGAGGATGGAAAATTTTAATCATCACTTTTTAGAAAAGTGCCTTTTGTGTTGTTCTGAGAGTTTTCTTTCCTGAGGTGGTCCTCTAATAGTACTTTTGCTTTTTTTAGTTGAATTGTTGAGATTCTAACAGTTACATATATACTTACTTTTTTAGTTTTCTCTTTGGGTGTTATTTTATTGCAGGATGAATGGGTTGTGTGCAAGGTTTTCCATAAGAGCAACACAGATGTTAACAAAAGGGTACTCCCAATTAACCCTGGCATTGGCCTTCTTAGAATGAACTCAATTGGAGAAGATCTATTTGATTTCTCTTCACTTCCACCTCTCGTGGATCCTCTCTTTGACCAAACCTCACACAAACACATTGACAATGATTTCAAGGATACTACTAATAGTACTAACACACCTTCATCATCAGCAGCTAAACCACCTTCAGATGGCTATTACCTTCCCTATTTCATGAACAACAATCACCACATGCTGATGATGATGAAGCCTGAAGAACACAGAATCTATGAGACTCCTACCACCAACATTAACTATGCCTCCACCAGCCAAGGGAATTTCAACTCTAACAACCCAATGGCAATTGGCACAAGCAGTAACTCCCTTCAAAACTCAACCTCACCCTTCAACAATATGTTTCAAGATTATTGTATGCACCAAGGCAAAAACAGTTTCCAGCAGTTGAAGATGGAACAATTCTCCAACACTAACCAGCCTGTGGTCAGTGCCTCTCAAGACACGTGCCTGAGCAATGACAGAAACACTGACACTTCCTCGGTGGTGTCAAAGCAAGACAACATGGGAAGGAACAAGGCATTGTACGAGGATCTTGATCAAGCTCCTTCATCAGTTGCTACCCTCTCAGATTTGGATTGCCTCTGGGATGATTACTGAACACCAAGAACAATTAAAAGACATGATCAAGCGAGAATTAATCAAAGCAAGTTTGTTGATTTGTGGTATCTATATATACCTGATTTATTTATTTTCTGATTTTAGACAGTCATATATATATATACAGAGATATTTGTTATACATTAGACATGGAAAAAGTTATGGGATATTATACTGTATAGATTTATGATTGATTAAATAGATTATCCAGGTCTTGTTATATGTAGTTAGGTTTTTATTTTGTAGATCAATTAAGGAGAAGGATTTGATGGTGCTCATGTACATTTTTCTTTTGTTATAAATTAGTGGGTTTGTTGTATTAATTAATGTCTTTATTTGTTTTTCAGTTTCATTTGTATTAATTATCTAAACTGTAACGAATCTAGTCGAATACCACTTTCAAGTACTTATTAGGAACCATATTTTCAAGCCCTTCAATGATCTTCATGTGCGGTACACTTAATATATATTTTATGCTGTCGTGGAATATTTCTATGACATCTCACCAAGAGTGGGAGAATTAATTCCCAAGGAAATTGTGCATTTGTTTTCTCAACTTTTGAATTTAAAGGATATGTGTTGTGGCTTCCTAGCTAGTGCCTCCCACCAAGGCATGAATATTGTTACCCTTTTAAAGTTAATTTCAAGATGCTTTTGATATAATTAACTCCAACAAAATTTTCATAGTATAAATAAATGAACAAATGGGTTCACGCAAATCATATTTAAATTGTAAGATATTAATTGAGTTATTAACACACATATAAGCATTGAGAATCATTTAAGGGTGAATGTGAAGACAGGAACTATGAGTGATAGGTAATTAATCAAGTTGATGAAGCACGTGAATAATTCCCTGAATCCGTGCAGAAGATGCCTCTGGTGGTAGAATTTCCAGAATATTTAAAAAGCAGACAAACACACTAATAATTATGACAAACTGTTTTAGTGACCACAACAACAACATCAACAATGCTGGGTTTCTTCACTGCCGCTTGAATCTTATGTCTAAAGAAACCTATATAGTCACCACATGTCTACCTACCCAATACTCCACACTTTGAGTTGTTGTTGTTGTGTTAAATCTGTTCCATGACATTTGTTCAAAACATACATTTTTGGTACACATAGGAATAATGTACATGTCTTGTGGGTATAAATGCACCTTGCTCAAGCCATCGATCAATGAATATACATATAATAAATACACTTAATACATTATATCTATGAGTAGTGTATGTGTATAAACGTGTGTGCCTAGTATTTTCTTTCCCTTGTTTTAGGCGTTTGTTGTGTAGGTGTCGCTTAGGCAGATAATTGAGCCTAAAGTGATAAGATGGTAGGAAGAGAACAAAAGTGGAAATAGAAGTGAGTGTGTGAAAAAAGAAAGGGATAAGAGGGAAGAGTTTAAACGCAATAGGGTGAAAAGGGGTGTGAGAAATAAGGGTCATGTGTATTCATTTGTGGTATGAATTTATGTGTGAATAATGGGATATATAGCAAGGTGGCCAAGGAATGGGTAAGGGCATGCTATCGGATATTGGAAGAAAAGAAAGGGTTGATGATTCTCGTGAGTATGGAGCTTTTGGGGGTTTCATTTGATCAAATGGAAAACATGCTAATGCACATTCCTTTCCATTCAAAGCAAAGCTTTCATTGTGGTTTCATGCTTCAGGCAAACTTAACCGTCTTTATATATATAAATATGGTTGAGACTTCTTCGCCTCCTTTTGTTTTATTTACTGCCACAAATTGGTCTTGGCGTTTTTCTTAATTTCCCTTTCTTTCATGAGAAAAAAAGGTGCAAAAATGGAAAGGTTCAGAAAGTGAGTTAGGAGAAGCAAAGGAAGAAAGATAATACTAATAATAATAATAAATATTATTGAAAATCTTATATTAAGATAGTATATAAGTGAATCTAATATAAGCTAGTTTTATAAGGTTAAATTAAATTTAAAAAGTTCATTTCTTAATATAATATAATAGTTATTTAAAATCTATTTTAATACAAAAATGGTTGGATCTATCTTTATAAATTAATTTTATAAAAATTAAGTTAAATTTAAAGTTTGATTTTTTTATAAATATAATAATAATGCTTATCCATATTAAAAAGTACAAGGTGGAAAAAGAAAGAAAGAAATAAAAATGGTAGAAGTGGACATATTTACATGCTTGTTTCTGAATCAGAAAACCCTGATTTGTTGCATGAAAACAAGGGGTGAAGGATGATGTTTGGGCTCACCAACCAATGAGGAGCCTCCATCAAATAATGATCAGTGTCCCAATGAAAACGATATTGCTAGCTATAACCTCATCATATGTCACTTTTATTTCTATAAAATTCCAAGTTCATCATTCGACTAGGCTCATTACATTCCATGTCGTGTTTGCTCTTTTTCTTCTCTTCCTATGATTATTGCTATTATGACGATTATTCTTAATGTTTTCTAATAATTTCTTTTTTAAAATTGCGATGAAAGCTTCACCCTATTCAAATATATTATATTCATGAAAACAACACAATTTAGGTGCCTCACCTAATAAGCATAGTAATTAGTTTATTAGGTTATGGATAACATTCTTTCTTTTTTGAGAAATTGGATGACATTCTTTGAACAATCAATTTCTAGTATTTCAATGCTTTCGATAAATACAAAATCGGGAGGCCCCATACATACTCTCAACATTTAACTGAAAAAAACCCATATATATATATATATATATATATATATATATATATATATATATATATATATATATATATATATATATATATATATAAAGAGAGAGAGAGTGAGAGAGAGAGTTCCATTATTTTGCACAATAATTCATAAAAGTCATATTAGATAATTTTTACATAGAAATGAAAAAAAAAATATACAAAAATAGAATGAATTCAGTTCTTATATCTGATAATTTAAAATTATATACCTTACCATTTCTACACAAGTTTTCATTTATTAATAAATATATACAAATATGTTAAGGTATTTTTTTTTTCTGAAAATAACTTTTAATGCATGTACGTCGCAACACTAATGCTATAGTAGAAGTCAGATGTTATTTTTATCATTGATGAATTTTGGGTATGGGATACTAATCATAGAGGATATCAATTTATTTTCTGAAAGGAGTAGTAAAATTTAATGGGAGATATCTATCTAGTTTTTTGGAAATATACAAGGATACTTATGCAGTGTATTATTTATTGACTACTAAGAGTATATATCATTTACCGGTTTTGTTTTTTGTTGAAATATCCCATAAATACTTCACTTTTATTTAATTTATTCTTTCTTAGATAAAAAAAATCATAACACTAATACAAGACTTTAATAATAATATAAACAAACCAATTTTATACTATTTTTTAATACAAATATTAATATAGTTTTTATGATAATTATTTGGAAGTTCACAAACATAATTATAACGCATCGTAAATTTCGATTATACGACTATGTACAAACATTCTATATATTATAATCAAGAGGACCCAATAAATTATAAATAAATATTGAGAAAATAATTCTCATGTTAGATCTACTACTAAAAACTTTCATAACTTTTTTTTATGGATTTTCTATATAAAAATGGCAAGAAATTAGTTTCATGAAAATTTTCATTTGGATTTTCAAAGTTCCATAAAATCTTCTGAGGAAAATTGTCATGCAATACGAAATATTCTTATAATTATCTTTTGAATCGTAATACTAAAATGTATATGAACAATGAACGCTTGTAACGTATAAAGAGAAAAAAGTGCATGTTCTAATCCTAAAGACAAAAAAATTGAGGGATAATGAAATAAAAAATAATAATCATAGGATTTGAAATAATAGGTATTACTAAAAAATATTTACTCATTTTTTTTATCAGTAGATAATAAATGAACTTAAAAAATCATTTAGGCACGGTTTGAATCTGGGTGACTACTATTTACGAAAAGAAAAGCAGAGAAAGTTTTTGTTTGTATTTATAAAATGTTGCAGAAAGAAAGGCAAAAAAAAGTTTAAAAATTACAACTTTTGTTTCTTCGGTCCAATGTTGTTAATAGTCGTGAATAGGAGAGAAAGTTAGAATTAGTATGTGATTTTACATTTCTATCCTTACTTTTTCAATGACATTGAATAATGTTATAAAAAAGGCAAAGAAATGATTGAACAAAGACCGTGGTGGAGGGAAGTTAATAATAATACTTTTTTAGGTTTAGTGAGGATGAAGTTAATAATATTTTATTTTAAAACAATTATAATTCACAAAAAATCAATTAAATTATTTTTTCTAACAATTTTTAAATATAAGGGCAAATATGTAAACTTACATTTTTATAAAATAAAAAAAATACAATTTCAATCACATTCATCCCATCACTCACAAACTTTCATAAATTTTACATGAATTTTTTACTTTATTTATCTTAATTCAAACCCTCTAACTTTCTTCAAATTTTTCCTTCAAATCATCTTAAATGGACTCTCTCAATTCTCCTCCCTAATCCAAACAAAACATTAATGAATGATTCATTTCTTATACAAAATAACTACAACCTATGGAGAAAGATCAAAAACCTCAATACTACACCTTAACCACATCATCATACTATAGAAACCTCTGCTCTTCCCAAGCGAACATTTGAGTGACAGATATTCTTCTAAGAAAAAGGGTTGTAACGGAATGAGTAGGGAGAAGGGAACGTCATTTTTCTTCACCAACTATTCCCAAATGATTTCAAAGAGTTTGATATGTGGAGTATCCTCCAAAAGTGGGGAACGGTGAGTGATGTTTTCATATCTTGAGGCTAAATGTCAAGAAGCAACGACTTGGTTTCATCAAATTCCAAGGGGTGCATCATGTTGTAGATTTGGAGAAAAACCTTGACACCATCTGGATAGGAAAATGGAAGCTTTGTATTAACAGACCCAGGTATAGTTGGAGTGTTGAGTCTAGAAAGGTGTTGAACGACAAACAAAAGGAAAAGGTTACTCATAAAGTATGGAGAAGAAAAGAATCAGACCAAACTTTCACATAGGTGGTCAGAAATGGGAAAAGAAACCAAAATCAAAGGCCTACTAGTTTTGACACAATTCAGTTTAATGTACAAGAGGAACCTAAAGAATGGCTGATGGATTACTTTATTGGGAGGGTTTCGGATCTAAGCAAAGTAAGGAAACTTCATGAGAGCTTCATCCTGGGTGGATTTAATTTTATAAGGGTGAGGTTTTCACGTCTTGCTTTCTGTGGAAAGTAAGCAGGTTTTGGAAAACGCGATTGAAGATAACAGAGCGTAGTTTGAGTCAATGTTTGATACAATTCTACCATGGGAAGAGCAATAAGTATCTGTGGATAAATTGATATGGGTTCGGTGTAAGGGGTTACTCTTGAAATTGTGGAATAGAAAGTGTTTCGAAAAAATTGGGGCCCTAGTGGGAACCCTTATGGAGATAGATGAAGCGACTCTGGCCTTGGAGAGACTCGAATATTCAAGACTATGCATCAAGTTACCGGTAGACAGCGAGGCAAATTTTTGTCAGATATTTGAAGATAAAAGATATCCTCTTTCAAGTATAGGAATCAGAGGTGGGATCTTGGATCAATATGGGGGAGGAGTCCTGTGGTTCAGAATGCTCAGACTCAGGGATGTATGGGAAGGGATAGAGCACTCGAAGCTGGGGATCAATTCACGGTGGACAGCCCCACGACGGTGGAGGATGTCAAAACTCCTAGCCGGAGTGCTGCTGCTAGGGATGGCTTCTCATAGTGTTGCGGTAGGAATGATAATAATGAGGCGTGTAGATTATGAAATCTAGGCAAAGAATTGGAGTACTCGTTTGAGGTAGATGAAAAATTAGTAATAAACAGGTTGGAAAAGATGGAGGAAAGGGATAAAAGAAAGGTTTTTTTGATGAAGGTAATTAGTATAAATATAAGAGACCTAGGAGGTAACATAAAAAGGGAATTATTTGAGAGATTTAATAGGGAAGGAGCAAGCTGGAATAGTATGCATTCAAGAGACCAAGTTTGAGGAGTTACGTTCGGAGAGGTGTAAGCTGCTATGGGGAACGAAAGATATAGGATGGTTAGAGAATGAGGCGCGTTAGTGCATGGGGAATCATCACTATGTGGAGGAAGAGTAGATTCGAAATGCTTGGTCATGTAAATGGAAGTAACTGGGTTCAATAGTGTCAAAGTTTAAGAGGGGGTGAATTGAGCTTTTAAAATTATCACACAGATTCAGTCTTTTTACAAAACAGAGGAAAATAATTGATTTATTTTGCAATGAACAGATTTATTTTTCCTCCTTGCTTTATCAAGACAGTAATTCAGATATCTGATTTTAAGGTTTTTAATTGATTTTAACAAAACGCACAAAAACACATTGATAAGCACATATGAGAAAAACCAGATTGTTGAATCCAGAAACAATTTATGAAAGTCAAACCACACAACACATTTTGAATGATCCGAGTTAATTGATATACTGGGATTTTTGCAAAACAATGTGCTTAAATTGAATTCAAATAAGTTGCCCAGATGTTATTCAGATTGACTTATCAAAAAACAAGAACAGTATAAAACAGATCCAGAATGAACAGATTCAATTTTAATTGAACAAGTTTATTTTTTGACAGATCAGCAAACGAAGCAGTAAATGAGTGCAAAGATTAAGAAATATTGAATACCACAAGATTATACTGGTTCACTCAAATGAGCTACATTCAGTCTCACATTTACCAAGGTGAAATCCACTAAAAACAGTACACACCAATTACAACACCTAATGTTCTTGAACCCTACAAGAACAAGGCACACCTAGCTGAAAAACTCTATTTCAACACACACAACTCTTCAAGAAACCCTATCAAGAAGAGTCTTACAATCACACTTTAACCTATATAAAGGACAATTCAATTACAAGAACAATCTTCAAAGCAGAACACACAATTCTTCATCAAACACATTGACTGGAAGGAGCAACAACCACCTTCAACAATTTCCCCCTGTTTGATGGAGACAAATCCCCATAGCTAGGCTACTTTGAAGAAGATCAACACTTGTACTGCACTTAATCTCAAGATACAACAATTACAATTGAACATATAACAAAACAGATTTTTAGAGAAAACTTTGACTCCCTATACCACAACAGCATATCAAGTCTGCATCATCTAGCATTATAAGCTATTTTTCTCCCCCTTTGGATTCATCAAACAACATTAGGGCATAGAAAAAATATAAAATACCAGAGGATAGCAAAACATAACAGTCCAGAAATGAAAAACGACAAATTTTTCAACAACATAAGCAAAAGATAAGCACTAAAAACATATTACTTCTACTCTTTGTAGTACAGTTCTGCCAACTGCTCCTGGATTCCTTCAATTTGATGGTCAAGATGTTGGAATCTGGCTTGTGTTGCCTCAAAGTAGGTATTTTGATCATCTGAAAGCACATCAAGATGATACAGAATCTGCCTTTCAAACATAGACATTGGTTCACCTCTGTATTCTGGAGCTTGATAGGCAACAAGAGCATTGTGGTTAGCTGCAGCAACATCTTCATTCATTGATTGTGGTGCTGGTGAATTTCCTCTGTATTCCATAGATGGTGATCTCATTCTCTGACTCATAGAAGGGTGAGCAAGAGACTCCATTCTGTTAGATGATGTGTGATGAACTTCATAGCAAAACTATTCTACTGCTTGCACCGTATCATCTTCCATAGGCACTGCATCATCTCCCTCTTCATTGTTGAGATTTGATCCTCCATGTTCCTCCGTATGAGTCCTACTCTTATGAAATACCCAACAGTTTTCCACCTTGTGAAAACCAATCTTGATGAGAGTGGCATTGTCAATCTCACTTACAGCTTTGATAGTCTCATTCCTCTCATTAGCAGTATCAATACCAAAGTAATCAATTAATTTTGATATAAGAATAGCATAAGGAAATTTGTAATCAGCTAACCTTTTTTATTTCAGCATGTGTTCTTTTATGATGTTTACCCAGTTAACTTTTATCAGATTCATAATGTAGTAAAGGAGGATTAAATCTTCCTCATGCATAACAACATGGTTAGTGCCTTTAGGAATGAGTTGCCATGCAATGATATAGGCAATTAATCTTGGGGTTAAATTCAGATTACCTGCATGGAACCTATTCACACTTTGAGATGGATTCCTCACACAACTCCTATAGTATTGGATTTTATTGAACTTATGAATTCCATTTGTGTTCCCTTTTCCAACCTTCAATCCAGAGTACTTGATTCCAGCCACTGAGTTCCACACATCATTGGAAATTTTCATCTTAATACATTTCACATAAGACACAAGGTTCTTTCCATCCAGTGTTAAGTTGGTGTAGAAGACCTTCACGAGGTCTGGATACACATTTCTAGTCATCTCTAAAAACTGCTTCAGTTTTTTATGCTTTAGTGCAGATCTGGTTTCAGTGAGTTTTTCAAGTTTTAGCCATGTGAACTCCAAGACCTTGGGAATGTTGATCTGTTTTTTACTCATCTCATGGATGTAGGCAGTTATGGCCTCTTCATCTCAAGCAAACCAATTTTCCAAAACCCCTTGAGAGTTGTTGTGTTTCTCCTGGTTCTTCTTTTTCTGACGTGAGGAGGATGCCATTGTTGAATCAGTCTTAAATCTGCACATTAATAAACTTGAAGACAAATTAGTGTGGAATGAGAAACACACAACAACAAATAAGCAAAGAACACAGTTACCTTACCAGGTTTGGGTCAAGAAGTGAATGGTAAGAATTAACAATGTTGGAAATAGATTTATAAAGCAAAATAGTAGTGTTTTGATCAGGTAATTATGAGTAAAGATATGAGAAGATTTGATTCCCTGTGCATGTGTAGAATATCTTTGAAACAGAGCCGAAAATATTTTGAAGCACGGTTCACACATCAAACTTCCCAATTGTGCAATCAATGCATAAAATCAGTTACAAAAAACAAGACAAAAACCGTCAAAGATCTGTTGGTTAATACCCACAATGTCAATCAAACAGTTAAGGAGCAGATATTAATGTTTCTCTTTCCTAATCATCAATGCACACTAGTATCAGAAAAATAAACATGTTTAATTGATAAACAACAGATTTATTTTTCTCTACAGTAGACAATTAACATTTATAATACCTAATTCATTCAGCAGAAAATTAAACCTATCTTTGGCCAAGGGTTTAGTAAACAAGTCTACAAGTTGCAAATCAGTAGCAATGAATTTAATTTCACATGTTCCATTTGATATATGTTCTCTTAGAAAGTGATGTCTTATTTTGATATGCTTAGTTCTTGAATGCATGATAGGATTTTTTGTTAAATTGATGGCATTAGTATTATCACACAACATAGGTATTTTATTAAGCAAGATACCAAAATCATTTAACTGCTGCCTTAACCATAGGGTTTGAGCACATCAATTCCCTGCTGCAATATACTCTGCTTTAGCAGTAGAGAGAGCAACACAAGCTTGCTTTTTGCATTGCCAAGAGATCAAGCTTGATCCAAGAAAGTGACAGGTGCCACTGGTGCTTTTTCTATAAATCTTGCAACCTGCAAATTCTGAATCAGAGTAACAAGTTAAACTTAATGAAATATTACCTGGATACCACAAGCCAACATCTTTTGTTACTTGTAGATATTTCAGAATTCTTTTGGTTGCATTGAAATGTGACTCTTTTGGAGCAGATTGGAAATGAGAACACATGCACACAACAAACATTATGTCAGGTTTGCTGGCAGTAAGATAGAGTAAAGACCCAATAAGTCCTCTGTATTTGGTCTCATCAACTGGATTTCCAGCCACATCATGATCAATGTGGCAGCTGGTTGAGAATGGTGTGCTGATTGATTTGCACTTATCCATTCCAAATTTTCTTAGCAAGTCCTTGCAATACTTGGCCTGACTTAAGAATATACCATCTTGGAGTTGTTTGACCTGCAGACCTAGAAAGTAATTTAGTTCACTCATCATGGACATTTCAAACTCACTCTTCATGATTTTCACAAATGTCTCACACAGTTCTTCATTGGTTGAACTGAATATGATATCATCCACATAGACTTGAACCAAAATTATATCTTCCTCTTTTCTCTTGATGAACAATGTCTTATCAGATGTGCCTTTATCATATCCTTGTGAGGTCATAAAAACACTCAATCTTCCATACCATTGTCTAGGGGCTTGCTTAAGTCCATAGAGTGCTTTCTTAAGTTTGAATACATGTTCTGGATGTTGATGGTCTTCAAAACCTGGGGGCTGTGAAACAAATACTTCTTCATTGATATATCCATTCAAGAAGGCGCTTTTCACATTGATTTGGAATAGTTTGAAACCTTTTATACATGAGAAAACAAGAAGAAGTCTAACAGCTTTCAGTCTAGCCATTGGTGCATAAGTTTCATCATAATCTATTCCCTCTTTTTGGTTATATCCTTTGGCCACAAGTCTAGCTTTATTTCTGGTGATCACTCCATGCTCTCCATCTTATTCCTTTATATCCACTTTGTTCCAATGATGTTCAGTTCAGATGTTCTTGGAACAAGTATCCATACCTCATTCAGGGCAAACTGATTCATTTCTTCCTGCATAGCCAAAATCCAATTGTTGTCCCTTAGAGCTTCTTCCAGATTTTTAGGAACAAATGCCATTGTCTCAAAGAAATTATTTAGAGACTTCCTAGTTGAAACACCCTTTTCAATATTTCCAATGACATTGTCAAGTGTGAGATCTCTCGGGGTCTTCCATTCTTTTGGTAAATCTGCAGAAACAGTAGGTTCTTTGACAGCATGTGAGTCATTTGCATATATATTAATTAGATCATTTTTATGCAGAACAATTATTAAATAATCATATTCTAAGTCATCTGAAACAGGTTTTGACATGTAATTGTCAGATTCATCAAACACTACATGCATTGATTGTTCCACAGTTAACAACCTTTTATTGAAAACCCGATAAGCATGACCATTCAAAGCATAGCCTATATGAATACCTTCATCAAATTTTGCATCAAATTTTCCTAAGTTATCTTTGCCATTATTCAGAATAAATCACTTACATCTAAACACTCTAAGATGACTTACACTAGGTTTTCTACCTTTATACAGCTCATAAGGGGTTTTCTTAAGGATAGTCCTAATCAGTGTTCTATTTAGCACATAAGCAGCAGTATAAACTGCATCTGCCCATAAGTATTTGTTGATCAAGAGTGATCAAAGGCTTTGAAGAATCCAAATCCAAGTGTTTGATGCAAGGCTGAAGTTGCTGTTGTGTTTAGGATAGGATCTGGGTAGTTTATTTGTGTAATCCACTATTTGTTGAATCTAAAGCTAAAGTGTTTTTAGATCTTTTAAGATTAAAGTGTTTTTCAAACTAAGTGAAAAACAACCTGTTGTTTTGTCGAAACAACCGATTGTTTTACTCTTAGGTGTTTTTGAAAAGGTTGAAAACTGTTTTGGTTGGTTGAC
>Ga0123342_1003974_pt1 | contig 23144 bp, 18 predicted proteins | sample Turbeawhitnodule_FD_89960 | JGI IMG/M metagenome (GOLD analysis project Ga0123342, IMG submission 89960) | Root nodule microbial communities of legume samples collected from Mexico - Turtle bean Mexico white nodule | ecosystem: Host-associated > Plants > Roots > Nodule | place: Mexico: Nepantla... | reverse complement strand
ATATATATATATATATATATATATATATATATATATATATATATATTGCCACAAATTAATATACATTAATTTTGTTTCCTTTCAAATTTCTGAATCCGCCATTGTGCTAGCCCTTCCGTAAATCTTCATAAATATCTGCCCTAGTCACCATGGACGGGTTAATATATAGTTGCTGAAAGAAAAAAAATTATATTTCTTGACTCATATCTGAAGAACTAGGAAGTTCAGAGACTTTAACAAATGGCAAAGGATGCATGGTCTTTTCTTCGGTGAAAGGAAGTAACTTTCCAGAATATAAGCTCTTAATTATCCAGCTAAACGGCTGCATTAGAAGTCAACAGAAAATTCAGAAACACTCACACCTAACAGAAATATACATCAACTATATAAAATAGAACATGATAAGTAAGAGGGATTAATCATAAAAATCCAAGAAAGATTGAAATGTCAAGAATTTTCACATGACAAACCATGTATGTGAGGGTTTGTACGAGGGTGAGAAGAGGAAATCTAAACCACATATCGATTATTAAAATTAAATTAAAGTAATGTACTTTTTAAGTGGTTATGTGATTATTATTATATCTTAAACCATAAAAAATCATTGAAGGATAAGATTAAAACATTGTCATTTAACTTTTATAAGAGGTCATGTGATCACTATATATAGAGAGATAGAAAATGGCAAAATTCTTGAGCGCAAAATTCTTGAGCATGTTGACACAACCAGCAACTTCATTTTACAAAATATTGAGCACCGTAAATAATGTTCAAATCTGAAATACGGAATTACCACTCACCATCATTGGAATATTCCGCTCTTTGGCACAATGCTTCAGGTGACGTGATATTGCAGCTTTATCTTCAATTACAATAGCTGCAACCAAAGTCCTTTCCTCATCAATGGTCCGTACTAACCCTTGAAGAGTTTTGAACACATGTCCACCTCCATGCTGCAAAACGAACATACGCATTAACATTTTTAAAAATGTTGAGATATTGCATCAAAGGACTATTATTATAATCTGTATCAGTTACCTACAGACGTACATTGCACTGTTACACCTTCATTGTTACATTAAAGTAGTAAATTTGGATAGCTTCAGATTAGACATGTATGGCGTTGATATTTGTAGGAATTCTTGAATGCACAGAAGATATATCAGTTACATCAGATTTCATTACGTTTGAAAGTCATCAAATATGCATATGTAAATTAACAAAAAGATACCTGTTAGTTTTAGAAACAACCATTAAAACTAAAGTTGCAGTCAAACTGAATCAAAAGAAAAACTCACTTCTTTTTATAATAAAATACATGAACACAAATAAAAATTAGTAAAAAGTGGAAATTTTACACCATAAAAATAGGACATGTCAAGGGGCAACTTAAGATAATTGAAGAAAAAGAAAAAGGTAAAAGAAGGATCTTACCTTGATTATGCATGCCAATTTGGTGCAGAAACTAGGCTTCCCATGAAGCAGAATCCGTACTCTTTCAAAAATATGTTTCCGGTTTCTTTGATGAATTGCCGTCCCAATACTGGACCACTTCATGTCATTTCGATTTGGAAGAATCATGTATCTAATAAAATGAAACCAGAATCATTAAACAATGGAGAGGATTTGAAGATCTTGGACTGTCTAGACCAGCCAGGACACCCGTTACTGATTCGATAACATCAGCATAGATTAATAATGACAACTGATCCCATAACAAGGTACATAAAATTTAAGAGAAGCACAAAGTCAATTACTCGGTGATGATACAACTTACTTTTCAGGTTTCAAAATAGTTCCAGATGCAATGCAATCAATAAGCCAATCAACTTTCAGTATTGAAGCACCAACAGCACAACCATATAAGAATTTGGTGGTTTGCAGCTGAGACAAACAACAAAGACTCCATCATATTCAGGTAAACAATGCAATCATTATATGACAAAAACATAATAATTAATGTTGTACAAGACTAAAGATAATCTCAAATTTAAAAAGAATAATATATTTCTTCTATACTCCAATAAGGAGGCTATTGGACCTATAAATAAATGTGAGTATGCTGGTTATTTTAGGAAATATAGAGATCTAATTCTAAGGAAACAAATCCATGTAAATATGGGATTGTTTTTAAATACATAATCCTAGTATTAATAGCAAGATACACATGTAATAAAGAATAAAACTGTAACATGACTAAAATAAAAAAACTTCCTAAAATAAGCTAATGAGTACGTGTTTTCCATTCCCAACTTGGATATAATTCTGTTAAAGTTAATGCAGTGCAACCCTTTGGTGAGTATGTCTGCAAGTTGATTTTGAGTGAACATATATGGGTGCAAATCAAGCCATTGTCTAGCTTTTCTTTGATAAAATGTTTGTCCACCTTAATATGTTTAGTTCTATCATGTTGCAAACATTCCAGTAGCAACCTATCCTTCATAGCGTGGGGCAACTCCATGTATATTTCTTCATCAAAGTCTCTATGTAGGAATGTTGCAAATCCCAATCATGATTTGCTACTAGTGAGTGACAATATCACTTTGACCGTGTTCATCTTAGCAACCAGGGCAAATGTCTCCAGATAATCCACTCCATAGGTTTGAGTGGATCCTTTGGCCACTAACCTTGCCTTATAACCTTCAATGGTCTCATCAGTCCACCAATTTACTAAGGAAGAATCTTACCCTTTTTATTTCTTCATGATTCAGGTGGACAGAGACACGTTCTCCACCTAGTCTATTAACAATGTGTGCTTGCCCTCCCCTTCTTTTAGGGCCTCCTTTATGCTCTCATTCTCTGTTTTGGCCTCCTTTTTGCCCCCATTCTCGGTTGTTGCCTCCTTTCTGCCCCCATTCTCAGCTTTAGGGTTTTCTACATCTCCCACTCTCGGTTGTTGCAATAGGTGCACCAAACCTCCTCAAATTATTTCTCCATATTTGGAACCCCGCTTTTTCTTTGGTTAGAAATCATTGTTGTTCCTCCTTCATCTATCATTGCTGAGTTTTCAGTAGTTGGAGTCTCAGCATCAGTCCTCTCCTGCTTTCTTCACTCCGGATAATGGCTACCACATCATTAATCCTTAGAACCTTCTCTTTTCCCAAAATTTGGACTCGAACATGAGCATTTTCAAGATTCAATCCTACCAAAAAGTCATAGACTCTATCTTGGTCAATATACTCTTTTAGGATTGTTGAGTCCTTTTAATACTTTGCTTTTATAACTCCATCCATAGGAACTTAAGTTGATTGGCATATTCTATAACTAATACTATAACTAATTCTATAACTCCATCCATAGCCACAGTTTTCACCTTTACATCATAAATTTGGGTAGCATCCTTGGCCTTAGAATAGGTTTGTTCTACTGCCTCCCAAATTTCCTTTACAAATCTAAGGAACATGCAGGTATCACTGATCTTTAGAACCGTTGAATTTCAGTCATTTCATGATCATTGGAATCTTCTTCATTCCAGGATTTGAACTTGACATTATTTTTATTAAGTATATTATCAGTCAAGTGACTGACTTTGCCTTTTCCTTTTGGAATGGTCTTAATGAGTGGAGACCATTTGAGATAATTTTTCATTTAATTTATAAGCAGAATGGACATTCTGCAACAGTCTGGGATCTATCCCCAATTTCCATTCCAAAATTCACGAACTCAACCATATAGGAGGATCATGTAGCAACAAAGGTTGCAATAGGGATCAGAGAGGAGCAAGCAACAATGGAGGTTGTAACCTGCTTCAAGGTGGTGCAGGAATGAAGAAGGCTGCGTTTTTTTAGGGTAGAAGGAGTTTTGATACCATCTCAAATTTAGAAAAAATAATATTTATTTCTTCTATATTTCAACAAAGGGGTCATTGGACCTATAAATACACAAGTCTACTGGTTATTTTAGAAAAGATGGAGCTAATTCTAAGGAAACAAATCCGTGGAATTGTGGAATTGTTCTTAAATACATAATCCTAGTACTAATAGCAAGATACACTTGTAATAAAGAATAAAATTATAGCAAGGATAAAATACAAAGCTTCCTAAATACATAATGAGCAGCACAGTTGTGACAGATTATATTGATCATTATAAACAAACCTTTCTCATACATAGAACAATGGGTAAATGAGATAAAGTTGAATGTCTCTTGTCCCCAGAATTTTGAGAGGGAATATCATAAAGAACCACTCCACCAGAACTCCTTATTAGTGCTTCCATGTCCCTTTCCTTCTCACAAGATAATCCGGTTAGAAGGAACTCTACACCTTGGAATATAAATTCATTCACTTTGTTTCTGCAATAATTTGTCGAAGAATGTTTCATACTTGGCACAGAATTGGTCAATGACTTTGAAACTCGCTGCCTTTTTGCTCTGACAGAAGAACCTACATTTAGAAAAAAGTAAGTAAAACCCCACCGAAAGATACATTCCTACTAGAGAATAGAGATGTAATATAAAACCATTCACGTGTTTTAACAACTGAGATTTATGGGATAGTTGGTTCATGATATCATATTAGAGTCCTTATGACCAAGTGATCTCCCAAAGAACTCGTGGATGAGGGAACATGCTAGCCATGAAATATAAACCATTCATATATGTTTTCACCTAACAGATTAAGATTATGGGATAGTTAATTGGGCTCTTAGCAATTAGACAAACTGAACAAAAGACTTACATCTTTTATGTGAGGATTCTAACTTTGATAATTTCCTTTTTGGATGAAGCTCCTCCACTTTTTCTGAGAAATGTACTTTCTTTCTGGCTCTAACATGTCCACTGTGGAATTTATTGCTCTCAAACTGCAGTTTATTAAGATTATAGTTCTGTTGACTTTGAACGACAGTTTCTGGCACTACATGCTGCTTAATAATTTTCTCTGTGACATCATTTGCAACATTCATAGGGCCCAGCAAGCGCCGGCGTATCCGATGGTTTAGAATAAGAGGTGATTTCGTATCTTGTGTTGGTTCTGCTGAAATGCCATTTTCATCAGCTGTTTTTAACTCATTACCACATTTGTCATTTGTTATTTCAATAATTGACTTATGATCAACCGAATGCTGATTATCTTCTTCATTTTTGTTTCCACCTGCATGCTCAGAAGCAGATAGGCTCCCTGAAATCTTCGTGCCCAAAGATGCTGCGCTATCCATACTCAGGTCAATTGGAAGTTCTGTCAAATTATAGTTTAGGTTGAGATCTTGGTTTGGTAAAATTGTGCTATAAGTCTTAAGAGCAATATGTTCAACCCTTGTTAACTTCCGAGTGACCTGTTCATCCATCCTTGCTTCAGTGATTGGAAGATCTTTATCATCTAGCACAATCATAATTCTCTCATCACTACGGTCAAAATTAGCATTCTTTTCCAAGATCCTTTGAAAATTCTCCACCTCAAATTCAGAGACGGATGGAACAAAATCCTCAGAATCACTTTTTTTGTCAATATGAGCATTGTAATTAGCATGCTCTAAGGAAAGGCTACACGGAACAAATGAACAGAGAGGATCAGTCAATGATGGACTAGAACATTTGGTCACATCTTGAGACTGCAATATGCTCTCATTAGGTTTCTTGTGTGAGTCTTCAGAAGGCATACTAAGCTGAGAACCAATGGCACAATTGGGATCATGTTTCAGCACACAAGAATTCTCATCTGGAACAATATCTACGGATTCTGTAAGAAAGCTTGTCTCTCTAACAAGAAAATTCGGAATCCATTCTGCATTGTTTCGATTCAATGAAGATGAATCTAATTCCTTCCAAAAGGGAAACAGAGTAAAAATACATGAAAAATAAGATGCCTAAATCCATGAATGAATATAAATAAATACAATATAAATAATCCGAGGAAAGGAATGCAAATTTTTAAATGAACATAAATTGTAGGGATATGTACAGAAGTAAAAAAGGAACAAAAGGGCAGACACTTAGTAAAAGAAAGAATATAATCTGGAGGAAATTTGCCTCCAATCATAACAGAAGTTCCCCTTCCATAGATGACAATTTAGAATTCCACACAACCAAACAAGCAACTGATATGGAAACTGTGGTTTCTATGCCATCAACATGAATGAAAATCAAAATATGTAGAAAATCAGGTATGGTTAGATTCTTTTTGTTCCATCAGACAAGTGTTCGTTAAATAGCATCTGTACAATGATGGCAACAATAAAGTGCTGACACATTCTTGAAGGGGGAATGCAACCAACAGCTATGAATAGATAGCTAGCCAAACCCTACTGTTCAGCAAGAACTTGCAGAATGTTCCATTCAAACATCGAAATTGTATGAACAATCTCTCTTTTCCATCAGATATCTACTATCCCTAATAATTAGCAAAATATCTCAGAATAAAAAACTGTGCCACCCAACTTGATGATTTTAGGCAAAGTAAAATCTCAATATAAAGAGTACTTGTCTATCATACTTCTTCTCTGAAAAGAAATTAACAGTGAGCTTTTTCTAAAGAAACAGTTATAAGACTCATCATATTTAGAATCATTAATATATCAACAATAGACTTCAGTTATTATGAATATATTGGTTTCGTCAGGTGGTTGCAGCAATAAATTGCCATAAAGATTACAATAACCTCAACTTTACTACAATGTTACTTGTTTCTTCACATCATACTATGAGCTGTTAAATACAAAAGAACAAAGTATTATTATTATTAGGTTTGGTGTGTGTGTGTCAAATGTCGACCACACACACATGTTTATATTGACAACAAAAATATTCCCAATAAATGCTAATCGTAATCAAATCATACAGACATTAAAACGTGCTACATGAACTACATTAATAATTATAAAGTCTAAAGGAAATTAGGAAACATGTAGAAGTGATATCCTCGCATCAGACCTTCCCTCTTCTCTAAAATAGACAATAGCCCTTTAATTTCAACAAGACTCGAAGATGAATTTGAGGGTCAGTCTAAACTCAAGACACTTGTGCCAACTAGAAAATCAAAAGAAAATGACAATTTGTTTGACTAAAAGAAATGGTAGGTGAAGGAAAGAGAAGAAGCACCACACCTTAAATGTCCACCCCCCTAACCAGCGACTTCTAAATCTTTCTGGAGCTCGATATGTTGTCCATTTCTCCTTGTCTGAAACGTTTAACAAAGGAAAATAGATAAGCTTTAAATACTTGATAAAGAAAGCAGATGAAAATGATGAGTAAGATATTAAAACTCACTGAAATTTCCAGAATTCTCAACAAGTGACGAATTGACACTGTTTGGTGGCTTGATAGAAGTAAAGTCAACCATAGTCAACCCAACTGTCTGGAAAATGGAAATCAATGTAGCATCAATGACTTTATAGAAAAATCATTTAATAGTGGAGTGGAAACATAATGCTGCCCAGAAACAACTGAGACAAACAATACCCAAAAGTGAGACTCTTATTTTTTTCTCTTATTCATTAAATCATTCTTTTCAATAAAAACCACTCGTATCTTCACCATCACCCTTAAGCTTTGATATGGTTGATATAGTGGCTTCTACAACCAAGTAGTCTTTCAGTTACTACCAACAACCAAGCACCCAATAAAATGTTAAATTTCAATGTAAGGTTGGTGGAACTATGCACGCTTAAAGCCCAAAGAACTCTTTCATGAGGGGGTATGGTAAAGATATAAAGTAAAAGACAACAATATTCCTTCACGCAATAGCCTAAGCTTTTGTGATAGTTGGTTCAAGAGAAGCTAAATTTTGAATGTTTTGTAGACAGATGGATTGAAAGTGAAAGGAAAAGAAGATACTTTACCTGGTTGGGGGCCAAGACATCAGTACTATTGCATTGATTAAAAATAGGAGGACTATTTTCAAAAGGTTTGAGAGTGTTTTCACCCAAAGCAGGATCATCAGAATGCATCTCCTCACAACGTAAAGAATGATGTGGTGAGTATGTATTTTGCGGCATTTCCTTCTCCGCGTTAACATCTAATTGCTTTTGTTTAGACTTATCATCAAAATTGTGAAACTGAGAAGTATGCTCGATATCACTATTTTTGTCATTGCATCCACTATCCTTTTCAACATTGGAGACACCTTTTGCTTCAAATATAGTTGAACTGCAAAGAATATTCTCAACAGGAACATCAATAGGTAGCCCTATATCTTCATAGGCATCTTCCATAATGAAATCATTCAAATCAGAAAGAGAATCACAGTAGTCAGATTCCTCATTTGAGGATTGGAAGTCATCTTCCAACCCATCAAGACGTGCCTGCTTCACATGAAGTGCAACTTCAAGAACAGCTTCTGTACGTATTGTTTCTAAAACTGAGTCCAACTTCACTAAATCATGTATGACCAATGCCTCAGATGCCGCAATAGAAAGTTCAACTGCATTACTGACATCAACACCTTTAACAGAATCAGTTGTATCAATGAGAGATTTTGAAGCATCCTTTTCCACAATTTCAGGGATGAAAGCAGCTGGCAAATCTGATTCACTGGTAAGAGGATCCATAATCGAATGCAAGTTTTCTCTAAAATCAATAGAAGGTTGAATAGGTTGCAATGACAAAACAGTACTTGGTGCAACTACATCTTGAGATTCATTCAAATCTTGGGTCGGGCAAAAGACTGAACCAATATCTGAAGAAAGACGCAAACTAAAGTGAAACACCTGCTTCAATGAAATATGAATACATCAAGGAACTTAGTCTTAATAGAATTAACAGTTTAAGTAATTTCTCAAGTAGGTGAGAAATAAAATTTACAGACACGTTTCACAAGAATAGATTTTAGCACATAAGTGTGCTAGTGTATATTGTTGAAAACAGTGACATCTAATTAACTGAGAGAAATGGAGTATAAGCAAAGGACTGATCATCTAAAAGTAGTTCTTTGCCAGTTCCTTCAAACTTCTGAGTCCATGCTTGCTGCTACAATTTATAAGTGACAAATTAATGGACAACAATTTGTCACTGAGTCAGTTTAACCGCCAGAAGAAAAATATTTGAAAACTAGCTGAAATTTCTGTAGCATATAAGTAAACAAAACACAAAGATGTTTTGGCAAATAAGAATTGAGGGGAATAAACAGATAAATATGTTCTCACTCTTTAGGATGGATCTAAATTATTATTATCTGAGTGGTATCTATATGTCTTTACGAAGTTATGGATGTATGTAACTGTTGTGATGTTATATACGTGGTGTTACAAAACATGTAAAGGACAATTGACGTGTTGAGTTAGTTTGTTTGTTTGTAGTATTTAGAAGGAAACCCAATGTAATAGATGCACCATTCTTTAAAATTTGATCGATTAAAAAGAAAAATAAACTCACATTTTCAGGAGACGAAGCAACACTAATAGGTGAACTATCATCTCCAGATAAGAATAAATGACAACTTCTATATCGACCTTCTTCCCTTGATATTGCATTGAAATCTTCTCCAGCGTTACCAGTTTCTTGAGAAGGTCCTGGATCCTGTTCATTCCAAAGAAGAGAATGCATCAACAACAAAATTGACCAATCTAACATTCCCATAAACTTTCAAATTGAAGAACAAACATTGATAAAGTGAGGGGAAATTGAATTAAATATAAAACAGTATTTGTGACTTTAAAATTTTAAACAAAAAAAAATAGCTTTGTACAGCTAACTATCCACTATCCATGTAAAGATGGACTATTTACTAAGGCATCACTAGAACTTATACATACAGAACCAATCATCAATCATTCATATACTAGATGTTAGAAACTTTTATTTCTATGATTTGATCTTCAACTGGTTTAAATGAAGCAACTGGTTGAATGGTATCATGATGTATCTTGTGATATTCATTTTGCGATCGGTACATATTGAACATCTGTGAAGAGTACTTGATTACAATAGCAATTGTACCCACACAAAAAGAAAATGAAAAAAAAAAGGATAATCTCAGAATGAGAAATTCCAACCTTTGCTTCTTGGTATGAAGGGGCCTGAGATTCCTTAACAAATTCAATAGACCCATTTGTTCCAAGACTCTGCAACCAGCATGGAAGCCAAGCTACTTCCTGCAATATGTTCATTTGCCACAAAATTACAAATTGAATATATATAAATATATAAAGCATAATAATCATAGAACCTATCTTACATGCAACACCGTAAACAAAGACCAAAATCGGTTAGTAGGATGAACACACATAAATACATACACATACACACACAACAATTATAATCACGATGATCAGTTTTTCAGCAAATGTGGCTAATGCAGCTACAATTGCAACCACGATGTGGATGGAAAGACCTCCCAATCCACAATTACTGCAGTGAGCAGCAATTGCAAACTATAACTACAATTTCAAAATATCCATACTTCATTTGCAGACGCGTACAAATTTCCTAAGAATCCCAAACCCCATATTTGCAGAAATTTGGAATTAATAATATAAATCAGTGTATCATCATCAACAAGTAAAAACAAGATCCCTAATATTACCAACAAAAAAAATTAAATAAAAGCCCATGAAAAAGAAACACCCACACAAAATCGAAGAAACAAATTTCTCAGCCTAGCTCCGACATAGCACTTCAAGTCCGATTTAATTTTCACAGCCTCTTTGAAGTTATCGATTTTTTTTTCTCGCGTATCATACAAATGAAAATAAAAACAAACAAGTAAAATAACAAAAGGATCGAAAGCGAAGAAAAGAAAACAACCTCGGAGAAGTGAGGAGGACGAAAAGCTAGGGTTTCCATGGAAGAAGGTTCTCCCATGTTTCGGTGACAAAGCAAAAACGAACTGAAAATAATTGGCGCCAAAAGATAGAATTCGCGGGTCAACTACTCAGAATGATACGCGTTTGAACCAGGTATTATTCAGAATGAGAGGGGCAAGATAGTCAAAATCACATTTTGAATTTTAAATTGAACAAATAAATATCTATTTTTTTAACATTTATTTGGTTTAAATATGAATTTCGGTTTAACTAAAAAATATGAACTTCTATTTTTTTTTTGAATTTTTTTTCATACTTGTAATAACATAGTTTTTGTAGACAAATTTTTTCCATAAAAACTCATATTATGAAAAAATTTAAAGAAAAAACAAATTAATTTCTTCATAAGATGAAATACTTTATTTAATTTGAAAAAAAAAATCATATAATTTCTCAACATTTATATTTTTTAATTTATAAAAATATTATTTTACTGGCTCTTAATATATGGTTTATATAAAGTTAAACAAGATTTCAATTATGTTTTTCTCTTTCTTGAATTGTGTCCAATGTATAAATACTTATATTAACATGGTAACAAATAGTTGATTTTACATGACTTGAGAGTCAGATATGTTTCAAATGCTTATCTATGCAGGATAACATTCATGATAGGGTTCTTAGAAAAGTTATTTAGTATCTTTTTTCGTAAAAGGGTTGGAACACCCATTAGTGTTCTCTTTTTATTCAATTTGAAGTGATAATATTAATGCATTCTTTTCTGATTCCATTTTTAACTAATTCATTTGCAATCTACAATATAAATAAATGAAAAAACTAATTTATGAAAAATGTATCAATTTGCTTATTATCAAAAAAATATTATATCATCTTTATATATGACTTATCATCAAATTTCAATTATTAACTTTTTATTTTTATTTATAAATTGTACAAGATAAAATGTGATTATGATACACTTCTCTATTCATTATATTATATTTTTTGAAAATTTAAATATTCATAAATTTACAATACTAAATTTACAATAGTGTACATTATTCACCTTAATCACAAGTAAAGAATTCAACTGAATCAAATTTCAGTGACTTTTATACATCAAATCAATGTTAAACATGATAAAATATAAGTACTTTTGAAATGGGTTTTCTGTAGAACTTGAAAACAAAAAATTACAGTCCTTATCTCTATCCTGACAACACAAACAAATGACAAATTTATTATGAAAAATGAATCAGTGTAACGGGAACAAATTATTTTTATTATAAGAACATGGAAACGACAAAAAATTTAAATCAAATGATTATGATGTATCAATTTGCTTGTTAAAAAAATAATATATCATCTTTCTATATTAGTTAGAATCAAATTTCAATTATTAACTTTTTATTTTTATGACAACGATGGTCATAGTATAAAATAATGATGATCAAACAAAATAAAACAGATCAATACACCTCTTTATTCATTATATTATATTTATATTTTTTTTAGAATTTAAATAGTGATAAAGAAAAATGATTTTAGTAGTGACAAGTGTAACCCTATCTACCAGTATCTTGAAAATAATTTTAAATTTAAAATTAACAACATCAATTGGTCTAAAATATAAAACTAAACAAATTTAAAAAAGTGCAAGCCTATTTACCAGTATCTTGAAAATAATTTTAAATTTGAAATTAACAAAATCAATTGGTCTGAAATATAAAACTAAACAAATTTAAAAAAAAATCTATGTGAAAAGATAAATAAGTAATATATATATATATATATAATTTGCATTTTAAAAAAATAAATGAATGTTTAAATTTACATATAATAATTCATATATTATATTTTATTGAAAGTCGTTATCTCTAATTCATTGTTATCTTCCTACACAAATGTTAATGTTTTGTTTTTTCTTTGATAGAAGATGTGTAATAAAATCACATACTAAAATTTATAATTTTACTTTATATATTAATTCAATAAAATTATAATAATTATAAATTTATAATACAATATTTATAATAAAAGAAAACATAACAAACTTTTAAAAATATTTAAAAAATACGGAAACACCACATAACAACACACATAGTTACTAATAATATTCTTACCTTTTAAAATTCTATTTGGAAAAACTAGAAACAATAATATATGAAATACAATAGGTAACATTATTAAAAAAAACAATAACACGTATAAGTTATAGTTATTGTAAATAAATAATACATATAATGGTTAAAATATTGTTATAAATTTTGATAAGACATAGATTTTGGAAGATATAATAATCTTTCTGAATAAACATTTATTTTAAGAAACAATAGATCAATAAATTTAAAATGAAATGAAAATTAAAGTTTAAAACATAAAATTGATTTTTTATAATAAATATAAATTAGAAATTATTAATTATAAACACACCAAAGTCTAATACATGTAAACATAGTATTCACAATGACAAAATGAATATTCAAATTTAAAAAATTATAGATATATTTATATATTTTAACTTATATATGTCATATAGATACTAAACAGTTCTTATTTATTACTCGAGCAAATAACATATTATAATAAATTTATTAGTTTATTTAATAACTCATACATAAAAGTTTCTATTTTTTAAAAGTAAATTTAAGTTGATTTTGATAAAAAAAAGCGACAAATTAATTAAAAATATACATTTATTTTACCATAAACAAATATATATTATTTTTTGTTTATGTAAAAATGACTTAAAAATAAATACTTTTTTTACTATTTTTTTAACAAGAACATATTTTCTCAACAACACAAGTACTTTCCATGTGTCCACACATGAGATATCGCAATCAACTTGTGTGCCTTCAAGGCTTAAACTCAACCACGAAACACCAATCCTCAACACACAAAATTCTCTTCACTTTCACCCACTAAACCATAACTCCAAGATCTCCTTCAAAATCCTAAATTTCTTGGAACCCTTGAGTTGTTTTTGTTTTTCTCTTGAGACCATTTTGGTTTAAACTTCAATTTTGGACCCCAACAATGGCTTGTGCATTTCATGCAACTTTAGCAGCCAACAGCTGTGCCTTTTCTTCCAGGAGATTCTCCTTGAAGCACCCAAAGACCAGTAAGAGAAGGTTTGCTTTGTTCACTGTTAGAGCTGACTCTGATGACTCTGACTGCAATGAGGAAGAATGTGCCCCAGATAAGGAAGTGAGTATTCCAGTTTTCTTAATCAGTTTTGTGTTCTTTTTCCCTTTTGGTGACTGAGGGGAAATATGATACATGAAAAACTTGGGAATGAACAATGAAAAATTAAGTTTTTTTAGTATTATAATTACATTTACATGTTGTATTGGTGCATTGTGGGAGAGGAAGGATTTTACCTGTGCTTATTAGTTTTGGTCAATTTAAGGGTCATGATTGTCAGGAATTCAAGTGATTTGGAAGTTCCATATTGGATACACACGAGTAAGATGAGCTATAAGGAAAACACAAATCCATTACCTCAATGTTTTGGATTGAAGATGATGTCTTGTTTCTTATATGGATTTGTTCTCTATTCTTTGGTCATCTCTTTGTATCTTCCCTTGAAGAACCAAACAATTGAAGAGGTTAGTGTATAATGGAAAAAGGAAGCTTGTTGTGTGTAATCTGAAGAAAATCTCTAGTGCCGGTGTAATCTATTATAATGGTTTTGAGGAGGAATTTTGGTCAATCTAAGGTAGTATTTGTGAAATGTTATCATAATTTGTTGTTGTGACTGGAATGCTTCGGAAAAGGATCATTATCATTAGATCTATGCAAGTAAGTTAAGTTGGCTTTAAAGTTTTTCATATGCATATTTCTGTTTTGTGCAATCTGTATTATATAGCTTACAACCTGGATTTTGTGTTCTTACCCCTTTTTGTATGTTACTACATAGTTCCCAATAGTTCGTTCTTTAGTTAGAAGAATTTTGTTTTTGTGCTCAATGCAAATTCTATGAAAAAAATGAGGGTGTGAATTAGGTATTTTATAAAAGCTGTGTCTCAAAAACTACTGTTTCAGGGCAATTAGCAGAATTGAAAGACATTATGTATGCAATAATACTGAGGATAATTTAGAGAATCCACTTTGTGTCATTGTTTGTTAGTGAAATTTGCATCATTTCAGTTTCACCTAATCTTTGGTGTGTTTGCAATCATTATACCATATTATCTTCGGCATGGCTTTCTAATCGAAATGTTCTATATACATTCATGCATTAACAAAAGATGAGTACTACATCATTATCATCCATCTGTGTTTAGCTTCTGCATGCATCAGAGACAAAGGAAGCTAATCAATCCTCTGTTGGTGGTGACTTAGGTTGGAAAGGTCAGTGTGGAATGGTTAGCCGGGGAGAAGACGAAGGTAGTCGGTACTTTCCCACCACGTCGTAAGCCGGGTTGGACTGGATATGTTGAGAAGGACACTGCTGGGCAGACAAACATTTATTCAGTTGAGGTTAGTTTTTATCTTTTTCAAACTCATTAAAGGTATGCAATGGTTTACCATGTTGCCTTGGATTTTTTTTATGTGGTATTGTTCTTTGATTTGTTGAAGTTTAATGTTCATTTTGTAAGCATGGAAACAAGTAGCAAACCTTGGTAGCATGATAACTGATAAGGGACTATTATTTGGGCAATCATGCATACATTGTTAGTGTTATATATGAATTCTGAGGCTAGTTGTTGGCATTGGCAGCTTGTGCCAAATTGAAGAATTCATGTTCTTAGAATTTGAGTTCAAGTCAAACTCAGCCTCAAAAACTAACTTATAAAGTGAGAATTGTCTCCAGTTATACATTCTTCTACAGATGATATGGTAGAATACCCTTCATTTATACATACTTCTACAGATTATATGGTAGAATACCCTTCAAGATTCCAAAGTGAGTAGGCCAAGATGTACTTGACCTAGTGAAAGGCTTTCCCAACACTTAAATACTTATAAAGGTAATTATTCTCATTAATAGTTGTATTATAAACCCAATCCTGCTAATGTGAGTTTATCTAATGGTTTATAAGAATGATTTAGGTTTAGAATTATTTGAGTGAAGGGGAAGCCTTGAGTGGACCGACTCGATTTCGGCCAACTTGCTTTGGACTGTTATGTCTTTTACCTTCTTGATTTGTATTGTACAAGACATTTTTCACCAGATCATTAGTTCATGTGAGATCTCTAACACGTGCTTGCAAAAAAAATTTTGTTTCTGAACTTGAAAACAAAGAGAAAGAGAAATATGATGCCACCATTTGTCTAACACCTTATGATCTTTTCAGCCAGCAGTTTATGTGGCAGAAAGTGCTATAAGTTCAGGAACTGCTGGCTCTTCTTCTGATGGAGCCGAGAACACTGCAGCAATTATTGCAGGCCTTGCCCTGATCTCAGTTGCTGCAGCATCCTCAATACTTCTACAAGTTGGTAAGAATTCTCCTCCTCAGATCCAGCCAACTGAATACACAGGGCCATCACTTACTTACTACATCAACAAGTTCAAGCCACCGGAGATTACTGAAGTGTTCGTGCCTAGCGAGGCAGAATTACCGGCGGCCGAGACCGCCTCGGCCGCCGACCTTTCCCAGGTTCAGGCTGAAGCTCAAATCCAGCCTGAGACCTCAGATGTGAACATTGAATCGTAGGTGCATCATATGGTTGCCACTTTTGCTAGAGACACATCAATGAATTTATTTTGTGTCAATAGTATTATGGGCCAGTGTATACATATAACTCTAAAGATCAATGGATGCAAATGTTTTTTTGTTAAACATCCTTCTTGATATGCTAGTGTTTCCAACTGAGTGTGTTTATCCTTTGCTTGGGAAAGTGATGATGATATAGTTTCAGTTTTATATATTCCTCAAAATATGAAAACCAAATTAGAAATTTTTTGTACTAATTTGTTGGTTCCTAAGGTTTTTGGAGGCATTTTTAAGATCCTTATTCATTTGTTCACTCTTAGACATATGTTCATTACATGCTAAAGAACAATATGCACTGGAAAATATCATATAGCTAAACTTTTTGTCCATTTTTTTATGGATTGGACAAATGGAAGTAACTCAACTATTGTAAAAAATATACAATATGATTAAAAGAGTGGTTTTACATAAGGTGAAATAAACTTTATTATTTTATAAAATAAATTGATATTTTTATTTTTTTATAATTTTAATTATTATAAATCATGGTTTGGAATAATTAGTAATGCTAATAAATGCTTTAATTCAAATTTATAGAAAATTAAAATTAAGAATTCTTGTCAAATTTATTTTAAGCAATTGCATCTCAAACCATTTCTTCCTTCATATACTTTTTTTTTTTTAAATTTCAATCGAGAAAATACATAATTACATTAATTTAACTATAATCAATTTAAATTTCATAATTTCAACATCGAAATTAACAACAAAAATAATTAAATTTTAAAATTATTTGATAATACAAACATATATATTATTATTTAAATTTATAGTAAATTCAAATTAAAGACCTTACATTATTTAAGTTTCCTATAAAAGAAAAATGTGTATACGCAAATATTCATACGTAATTTAAAATATTTTCTATTATTAGTATTTCTTATAAAAAAGTTGTGTTTATATTTAAGTTATATGTACATGAAAATATATTTATAAAGTTATTAGTCTTTAGAAGATATTTGTAAATATATAGTTTGAATATACATTAATATTTACAATTATTTATATTTATTTTAGAAAATTAAAAATAATTGATAAATACATTAAAAAATTACAATAATATAAAAAAAAATTATAAGTTGTAAACTCAATGTTTTTATAGGTCACAAATACTCAATGTTTTTATAACACTCTTTTAACTAATTAACACTTGTTTAGAATTTATTCTTGTCATGTTAAAGTCAAAGTAAATTCATATGAGATAAATATAATTATTCACGTCTCAAATATGTTAAGAAAATAAACTTTATACTATTAATTTCTAGCAATATATATATATATATATATATATATATATATATATATATTTTTTATTTTTTTTTTTTTAAAGTATAATTCAATACAAAAGTTGATTATAGAATTATGTATTTTGTTATTAGATAGTACGGCATGGCAGGTTTTATGAAAATATATAATTAGAAGAAGAATAATTTATTAATATTATAATTATAGTGATGATCATGCTACGTAACATAAATACGGATATGGACACTCGACACGGATACAGATATAGTCACGGATACAGATATAGAGATACGTATAATTTATAAAATGTAGGATACGGGAACACGAATCCATATATTATATAATTTTAAATTATATGAAAATAAATATTTATGTGCAAAAATATGTTTCAGATTCTTTAGGGAGTAGGAAGATATTTATCCTGACTGGTTCAAGAGAATTTGTTCTTTATTTTTATAATCATAATAAAAATTTATACAATAAATTTGAGTTTTTAGAAAATTATTCTATTTATACATTCTAAAATTGTGTTATAAAACCGTGCTAAAATTTTCAAAAATCTAACAAATATTTTTTGAATTGAATACCACCGATACGTGTGTCCGATACAGATAACTATTTAAAAGAAGTGTTACGAATTAACTTATTAGTAACTTATTAGTAACTTATTTTCAATATAATTTGTGACTATTTATTATACGAATCTAATCATTAAATTTCTTTTGGGCTTAATTATTTTTTTTTTTAATTTAATGAATCTGGTACTCCACCTGTTGTGTGTGATAATTAAAAATATTTGAAAATAATAATTATTTATTATAAATAATAAAATTAACAAAATAAGATATTAAAACCAGTAACAAAATTTGTATATAAAAAAATAGTTATTTTATTAACCGATATAAATTATAGATAAAATAAATTTTGATTATAAAAAATTATTTCTTGCATTGGAAGATGCATGCCTCTCTCTCGGAACCCTTCCCCAAATATTGAGCGCTGCATCTCATCGGACCTCCGTGGACTCCGCCGTGATCTCAGTATCTGATTGCTCTGGTTCATAGGTTTGGTTTTTTTCTTCTTATCTTTCGTTTCGCGCAACTCTCTCTTTCGATATAATGTGTCACAGAAATATACTGCACTCTGAAAATCACCACTCATTTGCATACCTTTGGATGAAGAAGTATATTTATGAATTTTAATATGTAATTATGAATCTGGATGAACAAATGAAAATTCTTACTTTAAAAGTGAAGATATTTTTAAATTGTCCCAATTTTAGTTAGCCCTTAAACAATTGGGTAACTTGGATTACTTATTAGGAATTTGAATTAAATATCTCTGTACTGGTTTCGTCCTCTTATCTCAAGGGAAATAAATTTGTGATCAACTACGGAAAATGGACTTTCCCTCCCTCAGTACATTGGAAAATGGTTTGGAAGATTCTTGGATACTTCCAATGTATGATTCAAAAAAAGACATAGATATTCACCCACTATGTGATGCGGATTAGCCTTAGATTCAGATGGGAGAAGATCAACATTCAGTACCTGCATATTTTACCTTGATTGGAAATCAAACAAACAACACAAGGCTTTTTATTTTTTAATTTTTACTTAGTGCATGTCTTACTCCAATGGGGTTATTCTGACCTGTTCTACATAATTCAAATTTTAGTTTCTACCATCAATTGAAGTGCTAATAGAATCATGCACTGTTTATTTCTTCAGGAAGCTAACATAGGGATTTTAAGCATGGAAATTTTAGGATTTTGGCTCCTTTAAATTTAAACTCAGTTTTATTCAAAACTCTTGGTCTGGTTTTGTATTTGATCTGTTTCTAACATTACGTAATGTTATATTACTGCTTTTTTGGTAATTTAACTTTTAGCTTAGAGTTCTTTTTTTCTTCTTTGGATGTTGTGATCTGTCTTGGTATGAAACCTTTTCTCTTTTATTGTCTAGATTTGGTGTTTTCTGCAACAGGCTGTTTGAAAATTGCGATGATGTTCTTTGTTTCTTGCTTTATCTTTTCATTGCTTTTTTGCAAATAATTTTGAAACCAATCTGCACTAAGCATATTTTCTTTAATTAAAATTTAGAAATGTGCTAATATTTTTCAAACAGTGATGTGGTTTTCAGTTTCCCTTTGCATCAAATTCCTGTGAAATATTCATTTTTGCAAGCCAAACTCGTTCCTGTCAATAACTGCCTCCTCTTAAAGATTAAATTTTTAGGTGAAGTTCAAGAATGATTTGTACCTAACTTGCCAATAGGGCAAAGAGTTTAAATGGCCAACCAAAATCACGAGAACATGTGATGTGGTACAAAGCAATGATGGACCTAAGATTTGAAAGTATAAATTAGAAAGGGTAGGAAGATTAATGCTGGCGACGAGGAGGGCAAACAGTCCTAGTTAGTTAGCTAGGGTGCAAAAAAGGGATCTGTGTGTAAGACTTCTATGGAGGTAAGGGATTGTGTATGTGAGTTTAGTGCTTTTGCATTTGGTTATTTTCCTGTGGCTGTAAACTGGGGCAGGGGTGGTATCAAGGATCCAACTTTTGACCACTTGGTTGTAGAGACTTTAATACATGTCAAGAATCAACAAGTATTAGTTAGTGTTTGCTTCAAATTCAATAAGTCGTTGATAAAAGCTTTAGTTCATGAGTTTGTGTTTGGTTTTATCTGGTTGTTCTCTTTTCCTGCAGCAATGACTTGCAGTCATTCTAAATGGCTTAGAGATTACATTCTCTCTTAAGTTTTCTAGAGTATTATGCATAGAATTTCAAATTGTGTACCGTTGCCTATTAGTTCTCAATAAATTTAAGGCCCCTCACTAGAATGAGTTAAATCTAATTTATTATTGCATTTTAATATTTTGGTTGATGATGATAGCACAGTGTGTGTGTGTGTGATAATAATGATTTACTAAATTTTCTGGTGATGATTGTGTTAGTGTGTAAATTGTTTCAGCTTATCATCTTGGAGAGCATGGACACTCAGAAAAGCCAACCAGAAAAGGGGTCTTCTTCCGCCGCAACTGCTCCGGTTGTATCATGTCGAAAGAAAAAGAATGAAGAAGCTGCTTTCTTGGAAGATTTGAAGGAACACATTGACGAGTTTATAAGTGCTTCTGTGGATGACCACAAAAGTTGCTTTAAGAAAACAATTCACAAGGTTGGTACCATTGAGAAAAAATAATTTCCCTCACCTTTCTCATTTGCTGATAAAGAGTGGTTTTGGACCAATTTCAGATGTTTGGTTTGTCAAAGGCTGTTACAGAAGGGCAGTCCAATGCTTCCAAAGAAGTAGAAAGTTCTCTAGCTCTTCGGACAACTCTACAAGACTAGATTTCTTGTTTATGAACCACTAGATTTTAACTTAGGAAGTATTCGTAGTACATTTTTCTAACACATATTTTTTACTACTTGTAAAATTTATTCATAATTGTTAAATAAAAAGGGAAACCAACGAAAAAATTGTGATTTCTAATAATAAACTTGAACGAATAGGAAGGTGATGTTAGTTTTTTTCACTGTTGAATTGTGTAGCTGACTAGGAAATATTTTGCACCAAAACTTGAAGACATTTATTTTCAAGTTAACGTAAATGTCTTGTTTGCCATTGCACCAAATCTCGAGTACAATGTTTATGTAAGCAAATGAAGATGCTCTGAAGAACACACATTGAGCATATTTGTTCACTGACTGTTTCTACCTGCACCTCCACACCCTCATACCTAATGCGAAAATACTTTTTTAACCTTTTTGTGTCACTTCCATAGAATAGCTTTCAGATTATGTAATCTGGACATGCATTTGAAAAGAGATTTTCGGATCATGTAATCCAAAAGCTAAAAAAGACTTTTAAATTACATAATTTGGAAACTAATCACGTATCTGAAAAAAAATTTGAAAACAGACTTCTGAAGGGTATTTTTGAAAAATATGAAAATTTATGGAAGTGAGAGAAGAATATATGGAGGTGCGGGATGGAAGAAACAGTATTGTTCACTTGAAAACTTTATTTCAAGAATGAAAAGAAACATATGCCTCAAACAATGTGTGGGGTGGGCTCAAACCCAATGCTTATGGTATGGTGTTTCTTTCCCAACCTAATAATTTATTGAGTATCACCCCTTTATTTAATTTGGAATGGTATTTTACTTTCTAAAATGAATGGGAAGTGACAAAAGATAATAGGCCTTTACGTTTTGCAGCTTCATAATTTAAAAAGTAATCCCATAATCCAGCTTTGTCCTTTCTAATTTGTATTCCTAAATATACAATTTGGAATGCAAAAAGTGTATTTTTTATTATACATTCCAAAATAACATCTTTTATATTTTGCCTTGTGTATTATAGATTCCAAAATGCAAAATATAAAAGATGTATTTCGTATAATCTAAAATATAAAATATGTATTCCTAAATGTACCATTCAAAATACATTATTTTCTTTTTAACTTTTTATTTTTTTTATTTTTTTACAAATAGTTTCAAACACATTTAATTTATTTTAAATAGTAGTTTTTAATACAAATAATTTATTTAATACAAAGTTTTCTTTTAATCGTAACAATATTCATATAAAGTAAATACAATAAATCATGATAATGTATGATATATTAATGATTAAATTTTTTTTATAATATAATTGTTAAATTAAAATACAAAACTTAAGTACGCTAGAAAATTTGTCTCTCTTGTACAACACAGTGTCTAGTGTAAATGATCCATTCATTCATGATGCCACATACTAATTGCAAAAGAGTGCGGGTTTCCTCCCATGTCCACATTTAATCAAATCATACTTTGGAGAATGTCAATGTCCCTCTTGAATATATCATGTATTCATTGAAATTACATTAGACATTTAAAATATTAAAATAAAAGATTATGGTAAAATAATAATAAACCAAGAACAATATAAATAGTTCACCGAACAAACATGCTTCTATTATGATGTTGATTATATTTAGCCATCATCAAAACTATGTGGATGATGACGTGACAATACAAACAATCGATCTTCGTCTGCTTGAGTAAATATGTAAGAATGTGAGACTGTTATGAATTAGTGCATGTATCTGACTCCACATGTTGAGAAAGTTGACAAAATGCAACTATTAGTTATCATTAACAACAACTACACCTCTGAGGGAGATTGATCAACCGTTTACTTATATATTCTGAGAACATGAATATTGCCTAGAATAGTCAACTAGGACAATGATCTTTTCACAAATCCTATATGGGTGCAGAATAGAATGGGGAGCCCAAAATAATGATGAGGTGCTAAAAGTTGAGGCCCTTATGGTAAACTGCATTGGGCCATAGGGCCCAAAATTCTGTGAAATGAGCCTGGGCTTAGAGAGAATATATATATATATATATATATATATATATATATATATATATATATATATATTTTTTTTATATAAAATATATGTTTTTTTTTTTTTATATTATATTGTATTTTTTTATTTATATATATATTTAT
>Ga0123342_1003973_pt1 | contig 23147 bp, 10 predicted proteins | sample Turbeawhitnodule_FD_89960 | JGI IMG/M metagenome (GOLD analysis project Ga0123342, IMG submission 89960) | Root nodule microbial communities of legume samples collected from Mexico - Turtle bean Mexico white nodule | ecosystem: Host-associated > Plants > Roots > Nodule | place: Mexico: Nepantla... | reverse complement strand
TTTTGGTAAACTGAATTTCTTATCAATAGTTTCCTGAGATAAATTCATTCTTGTTTTAAAAGTTTACGAAAATTCTCTTTAAACAATTCACCCCCCTCTAGTTTAAAGCCATCCATTCTAACAGATCCCACTTGTATTTGTACAACAAGATGCTCGTGAGATGTTATTTCTTTGATTACTCAAAGAAAATGTAAAGATCATGTTAAGCAATTTCTAAGGAGTTTGAATGATCAATATAATAATGTTAGATCACATGTTCTTTTAATGGATCTTATTCCTTTTATCACTAAGATTTTTTTCTTTTGTAGCTTAACAAGAACGAAGAATTACAAGCAACAACTTCTTTACTAGTTTGGAAATCAAAATTAATGTTGCAATTGCTCATACATGTCTTACACTCACTATGGAAGAGTAGGTCACACTGAATCCATATATGTTATGGGAAACATGGATTTCCTTCAAATTATGAGAATAAGAACTCTAAGAATTTATTAGATAAAAAGATATGTATTTATTGTAGTAAGAATGACTACACTATTAAATTATATTACAAGAAACATGAATTCTACTCAAACATAGATATTACAATGGAAAAATTAATTCTTTCAAGATTTGTATAGAAAGTAGGATGCAAAATCTAATACTAGCCAACATTATACCTTTTGAGATCAAGACATGTGTTTGAAACAACAATAATATCATGCTTTAATGAAATTAATTCATTAATTAAACAATGACAACAATGATGAACGTCACAAATTAGTCAAATTGGTTCCATCTCTTCTACTCTCAATTGGATTAGCTCGTGTTGGAAACTGACAATGAAAGATTTTACAAGGATGAAGAGAAGGATCAGGATGGAAGGTGAACAAGCATGACCAAATAACTAGTTCTCTTTCTTTTTTGTGCACTTGTGCATTCCAGGGCCTTCCAACTTTCTCCTTTTAGCTTATATTATTCTTCTTTAGCCCAATCATCTCCATTCTTCCCTAAAAACCAGAAAATAACACCAAATTTGGGAATAAAATGCTCTTATTCAAATAAAGATCATAAAATATGTAAAAAGGTATAAATTCATAAATTAAGGATTATTTTATATTTATTTTAGCAATTAATACTCTTAAGTGTCTATATTTTAATATGAATTAGTGAAATTAAGCACTTATCAATATGTCACTTTTTGTTTATTGGGGTTCTATTTCAGGATAGGACTCTTGATATGTATGTATGCATGACAATGGTGAAATATGTAAGGAAGGGGGCTCACTAGGACCAATATTTTGTATAAGGATCAGAGAATCCCTTAAAAGCTCAATTTTATTGAATTTATTCTTTGTTGATACAAAAATAAAGGTAAATCTTTTTCTATAATTAATTCTTTTAAAGTAAAAAAAATTCTCTATAATTAATTTACAGGCTTACTTTTCTTGAAAATATCTCTCCCTTTGAAAAAATTGTACAATAGAGTCTGTGATTTCAGTAACATTAGAGTCTTTGGTTGTTTGTGTTATGTGAGCACTATAACTGCTAATAGAAAGAAATTTGATACTCGTGCAAATGTTGAAGTCTTTTTGGGTTTTAAACCACACACAAAGGGGTATATTGTTTATGATCACAAGACTAATAGTATTAATGCTTCACTCTTCAAATGTGTTGCCAATTCTTCTCAATTATCTTTATCAGTATCGTATAGTCATCATGATGAATTGATTGGTAATTTTATTGAAGAAGTAGAATTTTTTAATGAAAATTTAGATAAAGAGCTTTAGATAGTGAAACACAACCTAATATAAGTCATGCTTCTCCTTAGCGGTCTACCAGAATTAAGCATTTTCCCACATATTTGTAAGATTATCAAATATTTCTTACCTCCTTCACACCTACCATCAAAGTCAAATATCCTATTGAATTTTTATATCTCTTGTTAGACTTTCTTCTTCTTTTAAATAGGTTATTTTTTTTCTATAGATACCAATATTGAACCAGACACTAGTGAAGTTATGCATGAGGACCTCACAACTCTTGAAAAGAATAACACTTGGACCATAACCACTTTACTTTATAATAAAATAGCCATTGACTATAGGTGGGTATACATAACTAAATACAATGTTGATGGATCTATAGATAGATACAAGGTACGTGCAGTGGTGAAATGATACACACAATGGGAGGGATTAAATTTTCTTAATACCTTTTCTCCGATGGCCAAATTGACTACCGTTCACATGCTTTTGTACCTTTTCCCTTTCCCCTTTTTCAATTTCACATGATTTTAAACAAATATCTGCAAATCATTCTTTATTTTTAAAACTCGTTGATTCCAGTTCCACTACTCTACTAGTATATGTGGATGGAATAATAATAACAAGAAATAACATCATTGAAATTAAAAATATCATTGTTATGCTTGATCAAAACTTTTAAAATAAAGAACCTTGATGATCTAACATATTTTCTTGGGCTTGAGATGGTAAGAAGAAATAAAGGAATACATTAATGTTAGTGAAGATATACTTTGGATCTTATTAATGAGTCTGGGATGCTTTCCTTTGTACCTGTTTCCACTCCTATGACCTTCTCCAATCTCATATCTTCTACTATTGACGAGTCACTCACTATTCGTCCTCTTACAAAAGGCTTAGTGAAAAATTCATTTACCTTACAAATATCCTAACATAACACATGCAACTCACTATCTTAGCCAATTTGTTGCATCCCCAACTATTGCTCATCATCAAGCCTCTCTTCAGATACCATGTTATCTCAAACAAACACCTGGATAAGAAATTTTTCTTACTGCAAATAGTGAAATAAGACTCAAAGCTTTTAATGACTTTGATTAGGCTAGATGTCCTGATGATCCACGACGTTTATAATTGACTAATTATTTATCTTGGTCATTTTACCATATAATGGAGATTAAAGAAATAATCAACTGTCTCCGAAAGTTCTTCATAAACATAATACAGAACCCTTAGATCAACATATAAATTACAATGGTTAATATATCTTATACAAGATCTTCACATCTCTCATTCTTCAACATGCTCTTCTTTACCATGATAGTCAATCTGTCATACAAATTGCCTCTAGTAAAGTTTTTCACAAACACACCAAATATGTTAAAATTGATAGTTATATTGTTAGAGAAAAGCTTAATCAAGATATATTTTAAGAAGGCTCTATCACCTTCAACGTTTCAATCTAGGAATGCTCAATATTTACTCTCACCTTGAGAGGGGCTCCTAGAATTCTAGTTTTCTATATAATTTTACAAAATTTCTCTTTTTCACTAAATGTTTTACAACTAACACTTAGCATCTCTTTGCTTCCAGGTAAATACTATATACAAGGATGCAAGAGTGTTGATCGATTTTGTTTGGATAAAAAATATTACAATGATTTACGGATGAAGAAACAATGAAAATTCAAAAACAGAACACTCACCCAAATAAAAAAAAAACGACAAAATTGGATGACTTATTTTAAAAAGTCTCATTTATCCTCAAACGTATACTATTATCATTTCTGTTTGTATATGATATCTATTTAAAATCTTTTTAGTTAAATTAATTATTTATAAATATATAAAATAAATTAAAATTTTATAATATCTTTTAAATATCATAACTTTATTTTATAATTTAAATATTAAATTAGTTTTAAAATATATTTATATATATAAATATAATATAATATAATTAATACGATTATAAGTTTATAACAATCAATTATATATATATATATAAATATAGTCGATTATATAATATAATAAAATATTATTAAAAATTAATAATATTTAATAATATTATTAATAAAAATAAATATTAACAATTAATAATAATAAATATAATTATTTATAATAAAAACGTAAATTTATATAATAATACTGATTATAAAAATAAAAAAATATTATTATTATTTAAATTTGATATAAAAATTAATTTTAATTAATTTTTTTATAAATGAATATTTAAATATTATTTTTTATTTAATAATTATTTTTATAAAAAATTCATATAAATAAGTTATATATTTTTTAAAACAATTATTTAGCGTTACTGAAAATTATTATAAATTTTAATTAACTCAAATTCACAAAAACTATCTTATATTTTATTATTCAACTATTTTTTTTTTTAAAAAAAAATTTAAATTTTTAGTTTTTTTTTTTTTACAATCATTCCATCACTCTCGCAAAGTTAATATATTTTTCCTAATTTTCACTCTAAATATTTTTTTCTACTCAACTCACTTCTCTCAAATTTTCACTTTCAGTTATCACCATTTTCACCAAGCGTTTTATGCACTTAATGCCTTTTTTTTCAATTTTTTATATTTTCTTCCCTTTTTCTACTTTTAAAACCCAGTCTTCCAGGCTTCTGTTTGAAATCTTTCTTCTACTAAGAGTAATAATTGTTCTCTTTTACATCTCTTTTCTTTTCCCTTTCTTTCTCTCCCTGCTTCTACTCGTTGTATGTTCTTTCTACTTTCATCGTGTTTCAGTTTTGTTCTGCAAGAGATGTCTTCATCTCTGCTATCATGGTTACCAACGCATTAATGGAGTGACAATTACAACAATAAATCTCAGACGTGATTTTTTTACCTCTGTCCCAATGCTACCGTATATAGTACATCCCATTTCGGAGTTGTATATTTGAAAAAATCTTAATTCTTTAGGGTTCATGTAATAAAAATCATTTGAGACTAGGTTATTTAGTTTGAACCATGTAATATTTCATAATGCGATAAAACTTTATAAACTTATATTCCTATCACTTTATGCAAAGGTTTTTTAAGAAGGAGATATGGTAAAAAATTAAAATGATATGAAAGTCTATCCAAAATTAAGCACAAAGAAAAAAAAAAGGGAACAAAAATCTTATACAGTGCAATTTGCACAACTGTGCTTTCTGCCCCTTTCCTTCGTAAAGCAATGTTACTATCCTTGTCTCGGTTATATTTAACATTGTCAGATCTGCTACCTTCCTTTCTGAACTGCTGCTGTTCTTTTTCCTATGAAAAGACAAGAGTAGTTTGTATCTTGATTTTAAAGGAAACGGTGGACCATGTCGTACAATTCATATTTAATTTAGGTTTGTTTTCAAAGAATAGAAATTGCTTTCGAAATGCAGCTATATATAGTATGTTGAAAATGGCGAGTGATGGAATTTATGGGTGAATGTTGGGCTGAACTGAAGGTCAAGTTGCAATCTAACTTCCCACTCCAAGATGGGAACCATTTTAATATATTGTGATAGATTTTACATATATATCTAGCTCAATACTACTAATTTTACATTTTGTTTTGTGAATTTGCAACAAAAGGCAAAAGTTTTACATGTGAACAGTTTTGGGGGGCCATGGTCACATTTAACAAGTGGGACACACCCCTTTGATTGTCCTCTGAGCCATGCGCAATCAATCCATCAGGGTACATCAACACGTTGCGTTCGGATGTAGATTGTTACCACATGTGCAGATGTTCTTGCATCACTCAGTATTGTAAAGACCAAGGATTCTTTTATTGGATTTTGGTTCTGCCCTTGTTGGATTTTTCCTTTTGTTAGCTGTGCTTCATTTTCATGTGATGCTGGTAAAAGGGATCCATTTCGGCACCATCAATTGTCAGCCATGCAACCGGAACTAAAAACCCTAGTTTAGTATAAATGTAAAAAAAAAAACAGAAGAGATTTGACCTCATAACAGCATATTCTGTTAATAATAAACCCACCTTCTGAAAAAGAGAATGATAGATATGCATGCATTATTGAGATATTGTTGTGTGGACAAAAGTTTAGGAAAGACAGCATCTGTTGTTATAATTTAGAGAAAACATCAATTTTTAACACTGTTTTTTGGGTAAAATTTATTTGTCTTTAACAGGAAAAATTGAAGAATCAGATTTTTAAGTCACATCTAATGTGAAGAAATCAGAGAATTGTATTAACTATTATGAATTTGAGTGTGTTTTATTAAATTATTTGTGGGTTGTTTGTGAGTGCATTTGATGCTTGATAGATACATGTCAGTGGAGCAATAAAGTAGGTGAACATGTAATCCAAAGTTTATAGGGAAGAAAGAGTTGGCCCGTGTTGTGAAGCATGGCGTTATCATAAATTGCATTGAAACAGTGTTGGATCATTCCTTACTTGCTGTATTTGTCTGTATCTATATCTATCTATCTCAGTTAGCTTGAAATGAAAGTGTAGAATGAATGAGTATAATAAATGATGTTATCTTGGATCACGAGCCTGTGTTGGTGGATTTCATTGTTCTTGAAACAGCAGAGAGAGATTGTTTATATTTAGACTTAGACTCAGAATATATGGAGAGGTTCAGGCTCAGCCTCACCCTCTATCTATCACTGCCGTTGTCCTTTTCTAGGACTGCACATTGTTCTGTACTTTTGTCTCTACCACCATGCATGCACCATCACCTCACACCAGCCAATGCCCTACCTTTCTCTCCCCTCTCCCATTCTTATGTGAAATTGCTTTCACAGCCCTATTAAAACAAATTCATGCAACTTCATTAGTTACTCAAATACCTTCCACTTTCTGGCTTACTCTCTATATATATTGTATGTTTTTGAAGAAATTGATAGTTTTTATAATTTTTCTATAATATTAGATTTTTTCCCCTTATTTTTCTTTATTAAATATTATGAGTACACGTGTTTTTATTAATAACTTTAAAAATTATTAATAATAAGAATAAATACAATATATCGGTAACATTTTTTAAATAAATCAACAAAATTGATTTACTTAATAAATTTTATTGTATAAAATAATATTTAATTTAGTCAATATAAAAATTAAGTATTTTTTAATTTTAAAATTATTTTTTATTTAATATTTTTTTAGATGTATAAAATGTTAAAAGTATTCTCTCTTTTGATTTGAGTAAATAAAATTTCTAACATAGAACGAAAAATAATTAATTATTATATTAATTAAACTAAATCTTCTTTTAAAAATTAAAAAATATTAGTATTTAAAATATTTATATTATTAATAAATAATTTTTAAATTAATATTTATTTAGCTGTTTTAGATAATTTAAAAATTATTTATTAATAATAAAAATTACTTTAAATATTAATAATTTTTTACTCTCTAAAATAATATTTAATTCAATTAATATATTAATTAGGCTTATACTCTTGTTTAATTATAACTCTTTATCCTCTTTCTTATTATATAACAGTAGTTTAAGATTATTTTTTTCATCAAAAACACAAAATATTTAATTTTTATTTTTAATAAATTACGTATTATATAATTTTAATTTTTTTAAATATGTTTAAGCAATTTTCAGTGTGTAATAAAAAAATAATTATATTATCTCGAAATTTTAAAGAAATATATAAAAGATTTTTTTTATTAAAAAAAGTGAGAATTACAAAGTAAGAGGTAAAACTTTTATAATATTTATTTATTTTGATAATTCGTATGTCTTGTAAAAGATTAATCTCTGCAAAAAATAAAAAAAAACTGAGCATTGATGCAGTGATGTGTTTGGTGATTAAAAAGGAAGAAATATAAAAAAAAGTGTGTTAATGTTTGGAAAGTGGCGTCACCAGCATGGCAAGTTGCGAAGTTGACTGTAAACTTGTGTTGCATGCGTGACTGTGACTGGGCTTTCATGGATAAAGAAGAACCACAAAATACTCATTAACCAAATATTATTATTATTATGAAAAAATCGTGTAGTTGAGAATTTTAAATTAATATTAAAAAGAAAGTTTTATAAATTTAGTGTTTTAAGTTATGTTTTAAGATTTTTGTTTGGTTGCATTACATCTTTTATACAGGATGATTCCTAATTTATTAAATCTAAATTTTAAAAAAAATGTTATTTGAAATTGATGAAAGTGATTTTTTTAATTAATTAAGTATCACTAAGACTTTAGCCGATTAATAAAATTTATAATATGAAAGTTATGTTTGAGCTATCTAATCGAACTAGTAATTGAATAATTTTCAATCGAAAGTTATTAAGTTATATTTAAATTATAATAAAATTCTGAAACTTGAAATAAATGTTTGATATTATTTTCTGTATTGAATTAAAATTAAGAAAAGTAATTTCTTATTCAACCAATAGGAGTTAATAGATGTTAATTTTGCTTTGGAAGCTCTGCATTTATCATTCGAAAAGCAACTGTAAAGTTGAAGGTTTCGTAATGAATGTGGCATTTACAGAGTTTGTACAAATTGGGTGGTTGTTCTTACATTACATTAATTTGGTACGTATGAAGAAAATATTTTTACATAGTTGCTACTATTTGAGTTTGGGTCAGTGGATCTGAGTAACGTGCAAGTGAGGGTAACTCTTTAATGTAATAATAACGGAGAAGAAGATCAACAAACACCACTGTAGTGTCACAGTTACTAATGCAACACACCCATTTGTACATGGAGCAACAATTAATATTGAGTTAACAACTTTTATTAACTTACAAGCTTTTAACTTAAGGTTACAAATGATGTTATGATTTATTAACTTTGGCAATCACTATTTAGTTTGGCTAGTTTGTATTCATATTGTTTTGAATGGATTGGAGTGTAGTTTGTGTCTCATAACGTTCCTTTGCTGAATTTTTTTTAGTTTAGACTCAGAAATGCCTCAGAAGATGTATGGAGAACGGTTTTGATTGTAGTGGTAAGCGAGTTGTGAAAGCATAAGAACGATGTAATTTTTAATAGGAGTGTGGTTGACGTTTCATAAGTTCTTGCCTTGATTCAATTAAAGGCTTGGTCGTGGGTGTTAAATCTCATGCTACGCTTTTTTTCCTTTTCTGACTGGTGTCTTGACCCTTTGGTCTATATGAGAATGATTTGTTAATGTTTTTTTTTTCAAGAATTTGTTCTTTTAGGTGGAATCTCAGGGTCTAGTTAAATGAGTTGACTTGAGTTTTTTTTATACGAATTGAACTAGTCCTGGAGTGATTCATATATTTATTGATTTTTTATTGTCGATAAAAAAAAGTTTGATATGCCTATAGTATAATTATTCCAATTGATGGTGATTAACACTAAGACTTTTTTCCTATCATCTTTTGTCATAAATTCATTTTATCTTAAAGAAAAATTTAAAGCATTTTAAAAATCATTCAATCACAAACAAAAATTTATTAAATTTTATTGGAACTTAGTCAAGATGCTCTCTTTACTTTGATAATGAGGTAATGATAATGAGGTATTATAGATGTATTACTTGATGATATTCAATTCAACTCAATTAAATTGGGTTGAGTTTTATCTACTAATACCAAAGTTTTCCTTCACCTTCATATCTTCTTTTGCATTTTTATATATATTTTTTAATTCAAACAATATCATTCAATTCAAACCCAAACTAAAATTAACAAAAATGTCTAATTTATATTAAACTAAAAACTCAAGATCTCTTAAATAAAGAATCTTACGAAAAATAAGTTAGTAAAAAGTCACATTTAAATTGATTTATTTCTATTTTAAAAAATCTGTTTGATTTTGTTTATTTTTAAATACTAAAAATAAGTTAAATAAGAGTATGAAGTTATTTATACTAGTTTGTCTCATAAAAATATAAGTTAACAGTGATTAAATTATTTTTCTTTAAATGATGAAAACATTGAATCAAATAAAATAAAAAGATATTTAAAAAATATGTTTACTTTTATTACTAGTTTGAGCGAAAACAACATTTAATTTTTTAAATTTGTAGTCATTCTTCTCAAAGTCACAAAACCAAACAAAAAGAAAAAATCAGCTAGGTGAAAAAAAATGGAGTACAGAACTAAAAAAATATATATTTACATTAAAAAAAGAGAATATAATAAATCTCTCACCAACTCTCTCACATACACTCAAATGATGGAACTGTTCACTCAAACGCTCCACTGAAGAAGAATGAGAGTACTCCGATTGGAAGAGAGGTATGAAAGTGCAATTGAGATTATTTAAAAATATAAAATTATGTTTCATTTAGGATTATTTAAAACTTAAAAAAATTAAAATCACACATTTCCCACTTAATAGAGGCGTAGTAGGCGCATGAGAAAGGTATGTAGTAAAACTCACTCTTATAAATTATAACATTATTATAAATTGAAATAATTTATTAAAAGTTCAAAAAATTAAATTAAATGTTGCTTTGTTTCAAGAACTAAATTGGTTGAATCTCACACACTTAAGAACCAGAATAATATTGTACTTGTTTATAAGAAAATTACTTTTACTTTTATCGATAAACTTAAATTTAAGTCTTGTAAGTTTATGAGTAAAGGTTTAGATCGAACCAGAAAATAAAGAGAAAAAGAATATTTAAAGCGAAAAGGAAGTAAAGTGTTGGTATCATCTTTGTCTTCCAATTGCTTGCAAAAGAAGAAGTTTACATTGTATGTTGCTTTCATGTTCTTTAGCAGATGCCTTGCACAACTTTTTTTTTTCGTTTTTATGAGGCCTGTTTCACTTTAAGTACAAGATACAAGATTCTTGTCATATCTTCAATGAACATTTCTGATTAATAGAACTAGCTCTAATAAACATGAATTTGTACTTTTCCCATGTAATTAAGATGAAAAAGAAAACATTACTAGGTCACAGTAAGAAAACATTTAGAGTTCTAAAACTTACAAATAATGATATTAATACTTGTTTTGAAAACCAAAGTAACTATTATTTAGTACTTTTAGGAACTAAAATAACATTTTTACAACTTTAGGGATTGAATTAGTTTATATTTATAATTTTAAGATTAGTGATTTTCTGTTTCTTGACTCGTATATTAGAATAAACAAGTGTGATTGCTAAAAGCGTTGGGTGGCGAGTCATAATCATCGTAGAAGCAGGTTGAAGATAAACTTGCATGATTATTTGTGAAACTTGCACCATGATCATCAAATAAAAACCAAAATAAAAAATGAAGAAAAGTCGAAAAAAGATGTTCATGTACCACTCTTCTGATGCATTATTCCTTCTCCTTCCCCACAATACTAGTTTGTTATGAATGATACATCTCCACTGCCACTTCCACACTAACACCCAAACAACCCCTACAAGTTGCCTTTCTTGTTTACAAATTTTTTCATTATCTTTTTATAATTCTAACCCATATGGTGCTGAGTGGGAGATTAGAGATTTACTTACACCTTAATCAATAGATTTCTACTCTTCAAAAAAAAAATCTTCGCTTGTACTTTAACTTATAAAATCTTCCAAGATAAACTTAATTAATGTGAAAACTTCTGGTTTACCCCAAATGCAGTGCAAGGAAAAAGGATTAATTTTGTAACTGATTTAAGAAGATATGCAAGTAGCCCGCATGACTATGTAACCATGTTAAAAGTTTTTTAGCAGTAAAATGTACCCAAAAGAAAAAAGTTTAGCATTAAATTTCTTGGTAATTAATTGGTAGAACAAGTTGGCAAAAGTTGCCAGTAGTTGATAAGCAACAAGCTGGTTGGTGCATGTTGTTGTATCCTTTGTTGTTGTGGAGCAAAATTTGTTGTGTTGTGAATGTCTGAAGAAGCATTGATTATTTAATTTGGAAGAAAAAGTGTAATGAGGATGCAGAGTGGAGGAGAGGGTGGATGTTGTTCCTTTTAGTGAAATCACACATTTCTTAATAGAGAAGCTGCAAATTACAGATAGGAAAGAAGGGAAAAAAGCTGTTAGATGTCATTATCAAAGACTTAAAAAGGTGTGGGTGAAGAGATGGCAATTGAGAGTTACCTCTCTATCATCCATGACCTTAATTATAGCTCATCACTAGCATAGCATAGCATAGCATAGCATCCATCTAGACTTATTAAACAAGTTGAAGAGCTTGTGAGTATATATTACTGAGGAGTTGGTTGAACTTGAGTTGGGGTTCGTGACAAGGCCTTATTAGTGTACACACATTTGTTTGCGTTTGTGGGGCTAAAAAACGACCAAAAGAACTTTAATCTCTTCTCTGAGCACACTCTGCCTCGCTTTGCAGAAGCATCACCAAGCTCTGATATGCCACACAGGTACCATTTTTATTTCTCCCTCACTGTGCATCCACGTATTCTATTCTTTCTTGCAACCCCATGTGACATCTCCTTAGCTCAAATCAAAAGCTGGATCAGTCACAGAGTTCAATGTCCTATTGTAGTTTGTGTTTTTACCCTCCCAGTACAACCACTTCAAGTCATTGAAAGTTTAAATAAATCTGCATACCCTTCACAAAATTTTGGGATGCACACGTAAACAAACTACAACAATCTACTATTTCACTCTGTCCTTTTACTCCCTTGTAGTTGTGAGTAGATAAAAAACCAGACACGTGAGTCAGTCACCAAGAAAGCATGTAGATTAACTTTTCCTTTTTTTTTGTTTTGTGCATGTCCAATCCGTTTTGCTAGTGTTATTGGGTAGGTAGGGAATCTAATGAGGTTGCAATTGCAGGTTTTGGTATTTTGGGATCAGCAGCAGTGGCAGAAGCAGAACACACTCCGTAGCTGCAGATGAAGGCTCAACAAGTAACCAGTCTTAGGAGTACTACAATACTACCACACCAAGTACCAACCTCAATAAAACCTACAAGAAACCCATTAGAAGTGTAAAAGGAAAGGAATCTGAATCTCACGAGAATCAAAAAAGGAGAACAAATTTTGAGCATATAAAGTGGGGGGTCAATTGTCATCATCAAGTTGTGGAAACTGCAAAGGGGACTAACTATGCAGAAAGCACGGTAGAGAAGCTGAGGAATGGGAATGAAGAGCACTGGGGGAGAGATTGTTCAAGTCCAAGGAGGGCACATTGTTCGGTCCACAGGTAGAAAAGATAGGCACAGTAAGGTTTACACTGCAAAGGGTCCTCGTGATCGCAGAGTTAGGCTCTCAGCGCACACAGCAATTCAGTTCTACGATGTTCAGGACCGTCTAGGGTATGACAGACCGAGCAAGGCCGTTGACTGGCTAATCAAGAAGGCCAAGAATGCCATTGACAAGCTCGCTGAGCTTCCTCCATGGCACCCTACTGCCAACGCTGCAGATGCAGAGAACAACCATAACCATGCAGGGTCTGGTGACATGGCCATTGCAGAACAATCAGAGTCTTCTGGTTACAATTTTCAGCTGCAAAGGCAATTAGGTGAGGACCATGATAACCACCATTCAGCTTTCATTCCTTCACCTATTGACACTGATGCAATAGCCTTTTTTCCCACAACCACTGCCCCCTCCTCCATCAATTTCCAAACCTACCCTCCTGACATAATCTCAAGAACCAACAACTCCACTGAGGATCTTGGCCTTTCTCTTCACTCCTTCCAAGACCCGGGCCTGATTCATGGCCAGTCCCAAGCAGGTGCAAACCAAACACAAACACCTTCCAATCACCAAACCCTCTTTTCTGGCTCAACTCAAATGGGGTTTGAAGCCAATTACCCCAGGATTGTGACTTGGAACAATGATGCAGGCACCGATATGAACAGAACCGGGTTCATGGTCAACTCACCAGCTCTTCTAGGCCAAGGTGGTTCTGCTGCATATTCCCAGAGGGGGACCCTTCAGTCCAGTTTCTCACCATCACTTCGTCCTTGGAGTGACATTCCCATGGCTTCTTCCGCAGAACATCACAAGACACAACCAATTCAACAGGCTTCCATCTTTGGCAGCAGGTTTCTGTCTGATGCATTGCCAGGGTTCTGCATTCCTGCTAGAATTCAAGGCCAGGACGGGAGTCATGGTGTTAGTCCCGACAAGCCATCATCTTCTTCTCCTAATTCTCATCACCAAGCACAAACGTGAACTGCACAATGCTGCATCGTTCCTTATTTATCAAGTACTTTGCTGATTATCCATTTCTCTTTTCTTGGACAGTTATGGTAAACACTCAGAAGGAAAAGGAAAGGGGAAAGGGACCACTTTATGTGATTTGTGCTAACATGTCATCTTTTGTTTTTAATGGAAGAAAGAATGAAAACTGATCAAAGTCATTTCCCATGCAAAGCTGCAAATTGAGTAACAAAGTTATTGCCCTCACTGACTATTATTCCTTTTTAAATTCTTCTCATGGATCTTGCTATGCAGGAGCATTGTATACCAGACGTGAAAACGTGGGAGGATTAAGATGGAAACATTTTGCTGATCTAAACAATTTGTCTGGTTGGATTCAGCTTTTTTATGTCTTTCTTTCCCGTCCTTATTGGAGCCATTCACGTTGGTGCTTTATATATCTTTTCATGAAAAAGATATTTATGTATTATGCATTATTTCTACATGACACTCTGCTTAATTTATATATGACTTTAATTTGGATTTCGTGGTTTGTAACCGATATGACCTCGTTAATGTCGAGAATAGCATAGTTCATCTGATATAAAGTGAACAGAAGAGGTTTGTGTCGATTTTTGGTGAATCGAGTATGGTTTTGATGTAGTTATTCTCCCCCGTAGAAGAAAAGATAATTTACTTTCCTTTTTTCACCAACTACATTTAAAGGAACTCTTTAGTAGTCAAAAACACTTTCTTGAAGCATGTAGCTTTATATTTCCGCATCTGCTTCAATTTCAATTAACACCATCAAGAAGGAACTACATATGGCTTGTAATTTCTTATACAATAGGCAAAGTTATAATTGTCATTTTGGATATTCTGGAAAATCGCGGACAAATAAGACTCATCATACCATGTAACTATGCGCTGTATAGTTATCAAAAGTCTAAAAACCTTCATGACATAATCACAATTATAGGTGGGGTACAATTGCTACTACATTGCAAGTGCGAGCTGTTTTCTCAAATCTTAGTAATAGGGAAGCTGATTAACTCCATTTTCTTTCCATAAAATTCATGTTTAAGAAATTTATTATATACCAACGCTTTTTAACGGTTTAGTCTCTCTTTTTATTAAAAAAAGGTCACCACTTATGCTTTTAGTCCAAGTAGCAACGGATCTGCTATAACTTTTTATTATAGTCAAACCAGTAGTGTGGTTTTTGGCTAATTTTGGTTGGATAATCGATCAACGAGCTGACAGAAAGGTTAAGGTTGTTGCATATGAAATACGAGGAATTAGAGACAACATGTGATATTCTAAAGATAAAGGATTGGGATTAACTCATAATTTTAACTGTAACCCGATGAAGCTTCAAGTAATATTATGGCACTATTATAAATTGTTTGCTTGCTTGATTTTGTCTGAGTTGGTTATTGCTTTGTGTTTATTACAAATGCAGACAACTCTTATATGCACAAAAAAAATTCAACAACTTAGATTCCAAATGTAACAAAATATTCAAACCTCCAATCCAAATCCTACTATAAAGACCCCTATGACCAAAACAACATGCCTTTTATCCCCAAAAGCATTTAAGATCCTACCTGCTAAAAGCAAACACAGACAACGTCTTCTTCAGCTTTAGAACCAACATAGTAGCAACCACAAAACTATACCTCCCTACTCATCACATAAAACAGAGAAGCCAAAATCACCTACCTCTCAACAAAACACCCTAGAAACCTCTAAACAAAATCTCTGTCCCTAAATTAGCGGAACCAATTGCAGAAGATCCAAAAACTAACATCGAGTCCAAGCCATAGCCATCACATTCACCACCATGTACCACAATGAATCACTTTTGCCCATAAACATTCAAGCCAAAACCCACATGTTATCACTTTGGTACCTAAAAAATATTAACTTGACTTTGCTTCAATCCTAAAAATACTTACTATCATTACCCAAGTTCTTCAAAAATCTGTACGTCACTAAAGTAGCCTTTCTGCTAATGTGCTTTGCTGCTTAGGTAGCTTTGCCGTGTGGATGCTTAAGAGGTATTTAATAGGCTACATAAGCACTTAATGTTCTAAATTAGGCTCCATTAAATGGATTTTTTGATAGATTAGAGGGTGAGAAAGAGACCATCACAGTGAGATTTTCAATAGTCAAATAAAATAATAGCACACAACTTTGATAGATGAAAGTAACTCCTTTGCATTTTGTCTGTCATAGTTAGCTTTAAGATTGACTGGCATAAAGTAATTATTTATGTAGCAGAGCAACTACTTTTCTGAGGCAGCCAGTGGAATGAATAGTGTAGTTGTATAAACTATTTGTATATTTCAAAGAGCCATGGTAAGAACACTATTTGAAATTTGATTAGAGAAATGTTAAAAGAGTAAGAACTGAAATAAATTGGAAAGTAGGGGTTTCAGACTTTAAATAGCTATGCATTGGTTCTGCAGTTTTAATGTTGTTGCTCCCATCATAGGTCATCACAGAAAAAAGTGAAGCCTTGTGATTTAAATGCTGATCCTACCTAGCTAGATCTTAATTATGCTAACTTCAACTAAAAGAGGCATGAATTGGTTATCATATAGGATTATAGGACGGCAGAAGACAAACAACTTGGTGCCACATTTGGTCAGAATTCAGTACTAGACTCACCACACCTCCCTTCCTCGCATACTTCAATTTCTGTCATATATCCGTCTCCCAACAGTATCGATATACACTACTTTAAACTAATTTACTTATCCAATTTATGAAATATTAGTACTTATAATGATACAAATCTGAAGTAGGGAAACAAAATTAAGTTTTCAGTCCAATGAACTGATGATACAAATCTGTCACAGGAAAATAAATCTATCTTCTGAAAGTGTCACAATTTCTTTCCAAATTAGAACAAATTTTCCCTTTTATCTTAACACTGTCTGTATTTGCAGACCTACTAATATTATAGTGCCATTGACTGCTGAAAATTGTTTTCATGGTTATTGGCTTCCCGTTAAAGTTGAGTGATACCCTATTTTGTGTCATGATGTTGTGTGGATTAATTGGTTCTTTCCCAGAGAGGCTCTGTATCTATCACTGCTATTGTCATCATATGTTCAGAAAGTTCGATTAAAGTTAAACATAGGGCAGCTAATTAAGGACGGTTTTGGTTGGGAGAAATTTAGTCCAAATCCAATCACCTCACTATGGAACAATTCTTGCTTCTCTTATTTTGAATAATATATAAATTGTTTTAGGAGAAAATTTTAAAAAATAACTTAGGTATCAACTATTCTAGAATAAAAAATAACTTAGGTATCAACTATTCTGGAATAAAAAGGTACTATTTTGTAAACACTTTATATTAACAGCGGTTGTGTTACTATTTTTTAACAATTTCAAAATTGGAACAATTTTGACAAATTCAAAGATTTTCTGTCAACTAAAATATTTTATAATTGTTCACCTTTATATTATCTATATTTTCAGTTAGTAAATAATATAATAATACTTCATTTAAAATCAATTAATTATTTGATCGTATTAAATTCTCTAATTGAATAATTAAATATTAAAATTAATTTATTTAATAAAGATTATAATACTTATTTGTATGTGACTTGGTAGGTATCTAACAATACTTCCTACAAAAAATACTTTTTAAATCAGTAATATATTAATTAAATCAATAAATTAATTTAGGTAGAAATCTAATAATATCTCTCAAGTCCCGATAAATAAAATAATTTTATTTTCAAGAACCATGAGAAAAATAATATAATATTTTTTTTCATCCTTTGCAACTGTGATAACTCTAGGATATGTTATAAATATCAAACTCTAATCAATTAAGTTACCATAAATTACCTAAAAATTATCATTTTTCCTTCTATAGTGTACCATGGTCAAAGTTTTAATTTTATTATAAAACTCAAAGGGATCAAGTAGAGTGGATCCATTGAATAATCATTAATCTAAAAAATATTTAATTATATACAATATTCATTCAATCATTACTTTAAAGCATTAAGTATCCATAATTAAAGTATATAACAGATAACTCTAATTAGCATGACAGTCTTATAACAAAAAAAAATCTATTTAAGGAAAATTTTCTATTAATAATCTAAGTAATAACCATTTTGAAACTATACCCATCTATTTATTATATATATATATATGATAAATGAGATTTATTATTTTTAATCTAATAAATACTTTCAATATGCAATATATTATCAAATGATAATGTCAAAATGATACACATTTTCTTTTTTACAATATCAAATATCAAGAAAGAAATAATAATTGTATAAATATCAGATCTATACATGTTACAATTCTAGGTAGCACAAACGAAAGTTTTTTCCACGTGCCATTCTCACGTTTTTTTGGGAAAAAAAATCAAAAAAGAAAATTACTGAAAGAAGAAAGGTTTACACGTGTCAAAAGTGAATGCTCTCTTATTTAGCTTCTCTCAAAGGTGGACACGTGTCAAAAGCGAATGCTCTTTCATTCAGCTGGGCTCAAATTCAAAAATCGGTCCAATTCTGCTTCTCCCCAATGTTTTCCTCTGTTGCCAAAATTAGGGTTTCATATCAGGGTTTCAGTTTTCTTATGTTGGCATTGCCTTCCATTTTTCATTTGCAGGTTCGTATTGTTGCTTTGTGTTTTCTTCTGCTCTGCTCGCGTTGTATTTGGTCTTTCGTTTCCAGTTTTCTTTTGCTTCTTGTTTTGTTCTGCTGGCACTGCATTCTATTTTGCATTATATTTGAAATGTGCATTTGATCTCTCTATTCTGTTTCAGTGTTCTTCCTCATATGGCTTTGAGAAGGTATTTCTCTTTTCGTTTATTTTCTTCTGCATATGGCTTTCATTTTGTTCATCTAATTTCGTTTTCACTTTACTTTGTGCTTGTAGTTTTCCGCATTTGATATAAGAAAAACTATTTTGTTCATCTCATTTGCCGCATATGGCTTTTCAAAGGTATTTGTCTTTGATAAGGCTTTGATTCTATTCATCTCATTTTGTTTCTAGTTTTGCACATTTGATCCGACTTTGAGAAGGTAATTTTGTTTTTATCTGTTTATTATTATTTTTATTAATTTATTATTATTATTATTATTATTATTTCACCTGAGTGGTTACTCTTCATACATTTATAGTTCGTTTCGAATTCCAAAGTCATTAACTAAGTGTAATGATGGTTTCTCATTGATATCTTCATTTTGACTGTACATCCACTGTGCACATCTCATTGATATCTTCTTTCTGACGGTACATCTCATTTAAACCTATTATCTTCCTTTGCTGAGTATTTAGTTTTGCATTGTAATCCCTAACTATTCTGTTTTGGAGCTTTCTACTATGTCAAACTACGTCCACACATCTTGCCTCTGTTCACAAGGAAGGCCATGCAACCAAATAGGTTCGTTTGTATTTCGTTTTTTAATTTTTTTCGATGCATTTTTTTGTGCTTTATCTTTTCATTAAGTTCTCTGCATGTTAATATATTTTTCTTTTCAATAGTTTGTTTCTTGGGTTTTGCCTGATTTTATTTTTCCTGTTTTATATTTTACCATTGTGCACAGTTCTCATACATTTTGTGGTATTTTTTCTACACTTCTCTGCATGTTAATATCTTTTCCTTCTCAATAGTATGTTTCTTGGGTTTTTTCTGATTTTATTTTTCCTATTTTGTATTTTTCCACTATGCACACTTCTCATACATTTTGTGGTATTTTTTCTACACTTCTCTACATGTTAATATGTTTCCCTTTTCAATAGTCTGTTTCTTGGGTTTTGCCTAGTTTTATTTTTCATGTTTTGTATTTTTCCACTGTGCACACTTCTCATATATTTTGTGGTATTTTATCTACACTTCTTTACATGTTAATATCTTTTCCTTGTCAATAGTTTGTTTCTTGGGTTTTGCCTGTTTTTATTTTTGTTGTTCTGTATTTTTCCACTGTGCACACTTCTCATTCATTTGTTGGTATTTTATCTACACTTCTTTACACGTTAATATCTTTTCCTTCTCAATAGTATGTTTCTTGGGTTTTTTCTGATTTTATTTTTCCTATTTTATATTTTTCCACTATGCACACTTCTCATACATTTTGTGGTATTTTTTCTACACTTCTCTGCATGTTAATATGTTTCCCTTTTCAATAGTCTGTTTCTTGGATTTTGCCTAGTTTTATTTTTCATGTTTTGTATTTTTCCACTGTGCACACTTCTCATACATTTTGTGGTATTTTATCTACACTTCTTTACATGTTAATATCTTTTCCTTGTCAATAGTTTGTTTCTTGGGTTTTGCCTATTTTTATTTTTGTTGTTCTGTATTTTTCCACTGTGCACACTTCTCATTCATTTGTTGGTATTTTATCTACACTTCTTTACATGTTAATATCTTTTCCTTCTCAATAGTTTGTTTCTTGGGTTTTGCCTGATTTTATTTTTGTTGTTCTGTATTTTTCCACTATGCACACTTCTCTTTTATTTTTTGGTATTTTTTCCACACTTCTCTGCATGTTAATATTTTTTCCTTCTCAATAGTTTGTTTCTTTGGTTTTGGCTGATTTTATTTTTCCTGTTTCTTGGGTTTTTCTGTTATATTACCAACTTTTTTCGAATTTGGATGACATATTCATGATGGAATCCAAGGGAAAGTTCCACACAATGCACATCTTAGACGAGGTATGCTTTCTTTTATTTCTTTTTAATTTTAGATTACTATTAATGAAGATGTAACATGTTTTTTGTTTTGTAAAGGATCGTGCTTTAGTTGATCGGGCCTTTGCCATAGAGTTTGGCAATGAACTTTGTCATACTTGGGTTTTGGTGGATGACGATAACAATCGACACATTGTTAAGTACAATATGGATTTGGTCTGGCCTGAGTTGACTGGAGGGTGGTATGATATACAGGAATTTTATGGCCTTTGCGGAAATCACGATGTATATTTTGATTACGTAGGAAATATTTATTTTAAGTTTATTGTGTTTAAGAGAAAATCAAATTCTGCATCTGTATACAAATTTTATGAACGTATCTAGAATCGTGGCCCACTCTTTCACAGTCCGTATGTTCATTTTACTTTCATACTATCACTTTATCATTGCATTTCAAGCCACCTGATAAATTTTCTTTTCATAATATCTTTACTTTATATTACTTCATTTATTGCAGAAGTTATTATATTCTTTGCAATCCAGTCAAACTTAGCTTTCTTACTATCTATCTCAGTCCATTCAAACCAAGGCTTATCAACAAACACGTCATCTTGTTTTACTTGTGGAATAAAAGGTCCACTCTCTAGCATCCCAAATTCCTTTATCTGTAGATTCAATACAAATTTTCATTCTAACTTTCCAGAATTGATAGTTCACACCACATAATAAAGGTGATCTATTGATAGAAGCTCCCTCCCCAAAAGGTAACTTGTCAGCCATTAAAACAAATTTGAAAAACAGAACTTGAGAAAATTTCAAGAACCAGGCTCTGATACCAATTGTTAGAATTAATGACCTTAACAAGAGGGGGGAGGTGAATTATTTAAGGAAAGTTTTTCACAAATACTGTCTAAGAATGATGATTTATAGATCAAATAATTAGATCAGCCAAGAAAACAAATTGATTAAAAACTGTTATCAGAAAAACAATCGGTTGAAAATACGATTTAATCGATTGTTTATGGCAGTAGAGATAAAATCACAAGTCAAACAATTTTTAAATGAGTGTGAGAGAGAGAAGATCACACAAACAATTATACTGGTTCACTCCTTACCAGAGCTACTTCCAGTCCCCAGAAAACCACTGGGTATTCCACTAGGTAATCAACAACAGATTACAACACACCACAACCTCAAAGAGGTGATCTTGACCACTCAAGAATACACTCCCTCTTTTACTTCTTACACACACTATTAGAACAACCCTCTGACTTTACAGATACAAAGATTACAAGTATTCAAATTGAAAAACAATTACAAAAGAATATGGAACATATTACACTTGATTACAGGAAATCACAGTTGCTCCTAATCCACTTGATTACACTTTCTTGAATCCAAACTTTCACAAAATGTATTATGAATCACTTTTCTCTCTTTTCAAACAGGGAGGGTAATCCCAGCTTTATAGCTATTCAAACAAGCAGTTTTAAGCAGTTAGACATGAGCCAAAAAAGTTTGGAAACAATTGAAAACATATACAACAAATTTATGAAAAGTTGTTAAGAAATTAAAAAATCAACCAGTTGAAATGTCGATTTAATCGGTTGAATTGGTTTGATAGTTAAGTCAACCAAAGTCAAAACAATTCAAAAAATCGTTCACACAGGCTAAGGAAAAACAACCGATTAAAACGAGAAATCAACAGGTTATTTTTTCACTTAGCTTTGAAAAACACTTTTCTTTTTAAAACCATATTGATTTAGTTGTGAATTTGATTAAGAGTGGTTCTAGCAAATTCTAAACTACCTAGAACTAAACCCTAAACTTAACAACAAAGTCTTCAAGCTGTCTTCATGGATTTGGAGGCATCAAAACTTCATTTTCAACAATAAGTTGATCTTTGAGGCTAATAATGGTGTATCTCCGGTGGACATAAGGGTGTTGTTAGGGCTTTAAAACAATGTAATTTTTAATGTAATTTGCCAAGAACAATGTATTTTTTTGTGAATTTAATGTTCTGCTTATTTTAAACAATGTTATGCTTATTTTAATAGTACAAGTTTCGTTTTGTTTTCTTATGTTATGTGTTTCATTTTAAATATTATGTTACAAGTTTCACATACATATTAATTTAAAAATATTTAAGGACTTACTGTTACAAATTAAAATTAAAATTAATATAATATACATATAAAATTAATATAATATACATAATAATTTAAAAGTATTTTTAGTAGGGATGGCAAAGCGGGGCGGGCCATGCGGGTCGGCCCGCGACCCGCAGGTAAAAAACGCGGGGTGGGCTAACCTTTTCAACCCGCTAACCCGCATTAGCCCGCGGCCCGCGCGGGCCAGCTGCGGGGCGGGGCGGGCTTGTTCGCTAACCCGCAAGAAAAAAAAATGTCATTGTTTTAATGTGTGCAGATGACGGGGAAGATTATAATTGTGAAAAAATGGATGAAAGTTCTTCTAAGGCGACATCCAATGTTATTGAAATGGAAGAATGTCAATAATGTTTATGTTTAATGTTTTTTAATTAATGTTTATGTTTAATGTTTTGGAATTAGGTATGTTTAATGTTTTGGAAGTGAAAGAATAGTGATATTTGATATTTATCTTAATGTTTAATTTTTTGATGTTTGACTATGTTTGAAAAGGAAGAAATTTTTTTTTGGATTTGATAGTAACAAATATATAGGTTTAATTTGACAATTTTTTAAGA
>Ga0123342_1003972_pt1 | contig 23153 bp, 15 predicted proteins | sample Turbeawhitnodule_FD_89960 | JGI IMG/M metagenome (GOLD analysis project Ga0123342, IMG submission 89960) | Root nodule microbial communities of legume samples collected from Mexico - Turtle bean Mexico white nodule | ecosystem: Host-associated > Plants > Roots > Nodule | place: Mexico: Nepantla... | reverse complement strand
TTGTGGGATTCCTTGTTGTTGCAGGAATGTTTTATGCTGTAAAGAAGGTGTCGGTTGAACGTTATTTTAAGTGTTTATTATAATGAGGCAAAAGTGGGCATGGTTGGTGTTTTTAATAGTGATTGTGTTATACTAAGTCTGAAACAAAAACCTGTTCTTTTGAAAGAGGGATGACTGGACACTTCTTGGCAAATTCTGGCGGGATTCCTTGGTTGTTGCAGGAATGTTTATGCTGTCGGTTGGTTAGAAAAAGATACACAACTGAATCTCCAGTTTGTAGACTACCAAAAAGTGAAGATGATCTACTTTTTCTCTTGGGGCAATAATTTTCTTTATTGTGAAATAAAAGCATAATTTTATTTGAAGGGAGATAAAAAGAATGACAAAGATGACTTGATCTCAACCATTATAAGGCAAAATATATAAAACGCTAGTACAGCTTACAGCCTTCACTTAGAAGCTCCCTTCTTTCATAAGTATCTCAGACTTAGACTACCTTTCTCTTTGCCTTCATCCTGCCTTGGGATTCCTATTGTAACCTCCAGAATAATAAATGTTAAAACAGAAAAGGGAAATGAAAACAAGCAAACTTGAAAATACTCTTCAATCTCCTGGCATGTGTGACTAGGAAGAGCAGTTTGAAAACCTTTGTTAATGACTTTGCCGAAACCTTTTTATTGGTATTGAAAATTTCAAAGTAAACTCCCTAAGCTTCACCAAAGTAAGGTAGTGAAAGGCTGTGGGGCAGGTTAAAGTATCATTTCCTTATGAAATCAAGCAACGCACCTCATGGAGAAAAATTATTATTCAACATTACCCCATCCTTTGCATTACATTTTACTTGAAAATTGAGTATGACACTAATGTACTATCAAGGTATTAAATAAGATATCTTTTGTTGAATATTTTTCAAATTTTTATATTATCACTTGTATTAGATGACAATTCGTTTGTTTATTTTGGAAAATCGAGAATTTAGGTATTTCTTGACTAATGATTGGTTAATGCTTATTTTATTTTTGTGAAATTTTCTTATTGACGGTTCATCGGCCTGTACTTTTGAGCCTTCTTTCTCTCTTAGGCATTAATTATTTTTCTTTCCAGGCACTGGAGTGCTTGGTGCGACTAGCGTCTGTAAGACGCTCTTTGTTTACAAATGATGCTGCCCGTTCTAAATTTTTGGCCCATTTAATGACAGGAACCAAAGTAATCCTGCAAACAGGGCAAGGTGTTGTAGGCTTGTTACTTCTTCACTTGTTTTGTATTGTAATGACAAACTGGAAATATTATCTTCCATTATTATACGTGAAAGGAAAAAATGTCTATTGTTCAGTTTTTTTGGATTTCTTGTTATATATTCATTATGAGCAGCATTAAATAAAACAGAACATCTCTCTATCTTACTTTCTTTTTGTGCATGTATTTGTCATCATGACAATTTATTCTGTCTTAGCTTGTTCAATCTTCCTGCCTCTTCAACAAACCAGTCAGTTATTTCCTGCCAGTGTAGGGAGTGAGAGTTTGTAGAAGCTCTTACTCGACCTAGGTAAAAAGCTCTTGGGTGAGATTTTTGTAATTACAGGTGAAATTGGGCTGCACATGGTTGTCATTTATAAGCCATTAGTCAGGAAATAGATTAGTTGAATTTAAGATTCAATGTACTCTATTTTTCAGTGGCATTAAAAGGGGAAAGCCATAGTAAATCTCTCTAGGTTCAGCAAAGCAAAAAATGTTGTGAAGAAAGAAGTTATACACGACAAACATTGGCCAGACTTGCATATACATTTTGAAGCTCTACTTAATACTTTATTTCCAATTCATGTTTTTGCTCTCTTGTTTGGTATTGGCCATGCATTTACAATTTCAACTGTGTTGGAAAGCAGGTCTTGCAGATCATGATAATTACCATGAATTTTGTCGTCTTCTTGGTCGTTTCAGAGTGAATTATCAGGTAGCCTTGTGTGCGGTTTTTTCCTCCTTTTGTGGTCTATCTACTGGTTTCTATTTCTAATTGGTAGTAATGCAATGTACATAAGCAGGGACATGGGGTTCATGCAGTGGAGGCTAGGTACATACTTTGGCTTAGAAGTTAGATGGGCACTGTACTGTGTGCACCATACAAATTGCCCCTAGTAATTCTTGTGGAATTTTAAGTTTTCAAACTTTAATACACACCATGATAGGATAGTAACTTCGAAGACCGACTATAGTTTTTATAATTACGTTGCCACTGTTTATTGTAGTTAGCTAGAATATTATTTAAATTTTATGTAATTAGTATTAGTATACTAAAGAGACAAACAAGTGCCGGAATATATTCATAATTTACATATCATTGCTTTCTATATTACTCTGCCAATGTTTTGAATACTTCACTCCTTACACCTGAAACAATTCCATAAATTTTATTATTATTTGTGTCCTAATGGAATAATTACATGCATAAATGTTTAATTTATACTTATAAACTGGAGCAGTTCAAGTTAATTATCACAGGGCATACTAAAATTTTATGACTTTTTTATTTGTATCTTGTCCTTTATGTCTCAACCAACTTATGTTTATTCCACTGCTTAAAAGTTTAGTGTTCAAATATGAAAATCAACCTTAACTTATCTCTTCCCCAAAACTGCTGCCTCCAAACCATGAGGAACTTGACTTTTCTGATTTGTTAATACGTGGAGAATTATGTTGAAAAACTTTAGCGGAATAACTCTGCATGTTCTATAATTTATTCCATCCGAACATCCTTTTGGTATTACTTTTTTTCCCCAATTGCCTTGAACTTGTTACCTAAATTTGTAAACTAAATGTTGCAGTTGTCGGAGCTTGTTAATGTGGAAGGCTACAGTGATTGGATACGTTTGGTTGCAGAGTTTACTCTCAAATCTTTGCAATCATGGCAGGTTAATTATTGTGTTGCTTTAGAAAATTTCCCAGAGAATACATGATATATAGCGGCTCAAAAATCATATTCTGAAGTATTTTTTGAGCAATTTATCTTTGGGACAATGGTGGCAGTGCCAGGAAAAAAATTCGTGACTACGTCTTGTGATAATTATCAATAAGATATACTTCATGAGTTTATTAGGTTTCAACTGAATGTTTGCATGTATATTTTGAAATATTGAGGTATTGATTAAGCTGATATTTTCTTGTCAGTGGGCAAGCAATAGTGTATACTACCTGTTAGGGCTGTGGTCTAGATTGGTGTCTTCTGTTCCATATTTAAAAGGTGATGCGCCAAGCTTACTGGATGAATTTGTTCCCAAGATTACTGAAAGTTTCATCACATCAAGATTCAATTCAGTACAGGTATTTCCAATTATCCATGCATGCTTTACATGTTGCCTGCTGCATAGTTACAGGCTGTATGCATTTAATTTTAAACATTTGTTTATAAGACATTTGTCATAAATGTACTATCTTCTGTCTGTTTTATATAGGCTGGATTGCCTGATGATCTTTCTGAGAACCCCTTAGACAATGCAGAGCTTCTTCAAGATCAATTAGACTGCTTCCCATACCTATGTAGATTTCAGGTATCATCCATATTTAATATTTTCATTCTTCTATTTTTAATAAAAGAAGAAATTTATAAGGCAAAAAGGATATAAGAGGAGAATATGATAGATCAGTAGAATACAGAAAGCTAAAACAAACAGGAATATTAACAAAACAACTGTCCAGCTTCCGTGCTCATTTAATGTGATAAAGAATTGATATAATCTTATTAAGTAAAAATATTTGATCTTGGTGGGAACTGATGAATTCCAAATAAAGTAATTCTGGATCAAAGCCTAAGTTACTGAGGTAAAAAAGGAAGTTGCAATAAAAGAAGAATTAAACAAGTTTTAGGTCCCTAATAGACTGAATTTTGTTTTTGAGTACCCAATAAGTTTTTTCTTCAATTTAGATACCTTATAAATTAACCGTTTTGGTTTAAGTCTTTTCTGTTACCTATGTCAGTTGTATTGTCTATATTTCCATTAAGTTATCACATGTGTAATGTTAAGCAATAATCAATATTAAATCCCTTCAATTACCTGTATTGAGATGATACATCACCATATGATGCAAAACATATTGGTTATTATGATAAAAAAAATATTGAGGGAACAAAAGAAAATTTAAAAATGTTTCATGGACTTAAACTAAATATTGAATTTAGGGACTTTAATAAAAATGATTAATTTATTAGGTATCCAATTTAATGGAAAAATTTACTGGATACTCAAAGAAAAAATTATATATCGGTAACCTTAAACTTTGTTTTATTCATAATCATATTCTCTTTAAATTCGTTATATTGAGCAAAGTGGCTATAATAAAGCTACACAAAAATGGGTTAATGGAGATAAGTGACTCAAACAACTGAATTAGGTAGTGACATCAAGAGGCAACCTTGATTTAATTTATTATACTGAATTCTAATCTTTTGTGTATGATCAAGGAATGAGATAGATATCATGGTTGTTACTCATTTGCTGCAGATAGGAAATACTTTATTCATTCTTAAATACTTTTTTTGCAATTCTGCTGCAATTTATTGAACTATGATTGCTTGACTCCTTTGTATTCATTGTGCAGTATGAAAGCAGTAGTTTATTTATAATAAACGTAATGGAACCAGTCCTGCAAATATACACGGTATGGTTATAGCTTTCACTGAATGCTGATAGTTACCCCTTTTGTAATTTTTGTTGAGAGAATTTGTTATAAATTGATGTTTAACTGTTCTCAATGACAAAATAGGAAAGAACAAGAATACATGTTCCTGATAACAGTGACCTCAGTGTGATTGAAGATAAACTTGCTTGGATTGTTCATATCATTGCTGCAATTCTTAAGATAAAACAATGTACTGGTTGTAGGTAAAAACCATTTAGGCTCTTGCCTTTTTCTTTTGGAATGATGTGGATCATCAAAGAAGTTCTGAGCAGTGTTCATAGCTTATCAAGTATCAACTTATTTGTAGTCTTATTTTCATGGGGCATTTATATATGCAGTTTGGAATCCCAAGAAGTGCTTGATGCTGAACTTTCTGCTCGAGTTTTACAGTTGATAAATGTAACTGACAATGGAATACACAGCCAGGTACTGGCTCAACGTTAGTTTTTTTCATTTGGCAATCCGTTGTAAATTAGCATGATGACATTTAAATTTAATTGAAAAATTCTTTGGTTGTAAGTGAGGACATCTATGTTAGTATCTTGTATTTGTGTTGTTGGCCGAAGGATAATCTATTGTATAAATAATTTTGCTATGAAAGTATTTTTTTAAGAGTAGCGCAGTACATAATTTTGGTGAGCATAAGGCATCCTTGCCACAACACAAAAAAAATGTGCAGAAGAACAATGGAAAAACTAAATATCAAAATTTAGTGATGGTAAAATCCTTGTAAAGTTCATGCGCTCAAAGGATTGCTTGAAGTGCATATTGCCACAAATTTGGCCTTCCTATTCCTACCAAAACATTTGAACTTTAGGGGATCAAATTGATGAAACTAACCTATAAAGGGTAGGGTATCTTCCTGAGACTATAACACAGTTTTACTCTATTTTTATTGCAAAGTAAGGTTCCTATATGATAAATGGAAGTCTTTTATTTTTGCCTTGTAATTGATTAGTTCACACATGCAACTGGTTGAAATCACATGGTCTTTTGGAGAACTACCAGTCATAGTATTATTCTATTAATGCAATTACAGAATGGAATCTATGTCTTAATCTTATTTTGTTTATGGTTTCTTTTATTTTGTTTTTCTTGATGATAAATTTAATCAATGATGTGGTTTAGAAGAATGAATTTCTTACTTGTTTGTTTTTGGCATTTGACAGAGATATGGTGAGATAAGCAAACAAAGACTAGATAGGGCAATTCTTACTTTCTTTCAGCATTTCCGAAAGTCTTATGTAGGAGATCAGGCTATTCATTCTTCCAAGGTAATAAAATATTTTAATTATTGAGAATAAACTATTTTGCATGGATGTACCAACTTTACAGGTATAAAATGTTAATTTTTAAAAATTCGAAAGTATTGGTACGTTAAAAAGCTTTATAATTTTTTTATTGATTGATATTTATATATAGACACATGCACACAAATGTATGTATTATGCAGGAAATGGAATTTATCTAATCAAGCTGGCAGAATTATATAAAAGATAAAAAATCGTGTAAATTTAAGATAACATAAAAGGACATATTTGTAAATTGTGAAAATATTTGTAATAAAAAAAGTTAGCTAGCTCAATTTGATCTGCTAAATCCTTCCAGTTGCATATTGCTGCTGTTGCTAGTTGAGTTACTTTCCCAACTTGCTGTCATCCCCATGTGTGACTAGAAACGGCACTTTTCCTCTCAAAATGCTTGCGAGAATTAATGAGCTTAATTGAGATTGTATAATATATTGAGAGAGAGAAGGAAAAATATCTAACTTTAACTGAAAGTGATTGGTTGGTTGTACTTGAGGCATACCTAAGTGTACCCAGTTACATTAATCCTCGTAAATACATACCCAGATATAGCCAAAATGTACCTGTTATAGGTATGGCTCACAAATCGCAGTACCCATGCTTCAGATTAATAAATTCACTGGACATAAATTGAGCTTTCTATGCACCTGTTCATTTATATATTTTATGTTGCAGCAGTTATATACCCGGTTATCTGAACTTCTCGGTCTACATGATCATCTATTGCTGTTGAATGTTATTATTGGCAAGATTGTGACTAACCTTAAGTGCTACACAGAGGTATTTTTATAGCTTTTCTTTTTTTTCTGATTTAATTTTTTTTCCTGATTTAACACACTAATTGTGTTTGTGCTTATTTCAGAGCGAAGAGGTCATTGATCACACCTTGAGTTTGTTTTTGGAGCTTGCATCTGGGTTAGTCTTAGTTGGATTGAAGAGTATTAGCTACCTCTTTTGTAGTTAGGACAAGCCACTAGAATTAACTGTTTTCTCTTGTTACAGCTACATGACTGGAAAGCTACTTCTGAAGTTGGACACAGTGAAATTTATTGTTGCCAATCATACGGTAGAATATCCTTTTTGTCATTTGCTCATTAATTTGTCTTGGATTATCATTCACTTCGCACTAGCTAAAATGGGCAGATGATGTACTGTCATATAAATTGAAAATGGAAACTGAGTTTTAAATGACACAATCCATCATAGTTCACAAGTGACTTGACTAAGAGTGATTTAATATGGAGTTGTATAGTATACAGTCAGCTCTTGCTTTTTCATGCTGATATGTGAATGTTGATCAAGATTGCTCTTAGGTTATTTTTCTGGTTAAAACTTTAACTGGATGGGTACTATCTAGACTTCTTTTCGACTATATCTAAGTTGTTAAGTGTTCAATAATTCAATTAAGTATTCTATATGACAGTGGTCTAACTATGTTGCATCATATGAATTAGCTGTGCTTTAAAACTCAGACCAAACTAATAGGTTGAACTGGTTTAACTGCAAACAGACCGTGTGACCAGTTTGGTCACATTTACAGATTGGAAATGCCATTGACCCGTACTAATGTCCTGGTTAAGACTATTAACTGCATTTCTATGTTGTCCAACAATGCTTGGTTCAAGCATGAAAAATAAGATTACGAGTTAAGGCCACTGCACTTTGACTATCACAATAGATTGCAGGAGGACCGTACGATATTGTTGGAGATCCACATCGAATAGAGATTATGACATTTCATAGTATATTAGTGAGTGTAAATCTCACCTTATCAGCCGATTTTGTAAGGTTGAGTTAGATTTAAAGTCTACTTCTTAGTATAATATAATATATAACCGGGTGCAAACCTCACCTTATGAACCAGTTTTGTAAGGTTGTGTTAGACTTAAAATTCTTGACCATTATCTATATAAATATGTTTAGGACCTTCAAAAGGAATATTTTGTTTAATATTCTAACTTTCTCCAATAACATGAAAAGAAGCACTAGAATCATAGCATAAGGAGGATGTTGTGAAGTGGAAAGATGAGGTGAGGGAGGACGATAGTTGGCAAGTAGGTATTGATGAGGTGGAGAAAAAGATTGTTGTTGTTGATTGAATGGACAAAAATATCCTTGACCAAACTGATTTGTATGTCCTTGATAATTAGAGTAAAAATTACTTGGAGTGGAAGGTTGAAAACTGTGATCAAATCTGTAATAACAGAAAAGTAATACCGTGCCTGGTCTTGAAGCATAATTGGCATTGAACATTGGCAAAATGCCCTCTACGATCACATCCTCTAAAACCAGTTCCATGACTACTATGAAAAGTAGTCAAAAAATTGTTGACCTACACTTGAGTATTTTGACTAGGAGTAGGTAAAGTCAAAGCAGTAGAAGGTTCTCCATCGTTGTTTGAAATAGAATTTGTCAAAGGTGCACAAGTCAGATTAAGAGAAGCAAAATCAATAACACTTTTCTTGTGGTATTTCTCAAGACGAGACTCATGTATAAGAAGAGGTTGAAACTTACTTTCAATGGCAGAAATAACAAATTCATAATCTTGAGACAGCTCTTAAAAGAATAACATCAATGTGTTCTTGAAGAGAAATTGGATCTCCTACAGAAGTAAAATAATCAATGAAAGATTTTATTTTAAGAAGAAAATCACCCATGGAATGATGATCATCAAGAGTCATGGAACGTAGTTCAGGGTAAAACTCCCGTACTATTGCTCTTGTTTGTTAGTGAAATAATCATGTATTTTGTCCCAAACTTGATAAGAATGAATACATCTCAAAATACGCTAAAGAAATGATCTTGATAGAGTGGACTGCAACTAAGACAACATCATCTGATCTTGTTGTTCCCAAGAAACATAGGCTGGATTAATTTTGCCAATATCTCGATCTATTTCACTCAGAAACCAAATAGGAATAGATCAATTATAGTTTAAACTTTAAATCAGAACGGGTGGATACCAACTCAAAGGGCAAGTATACGCTTGTTAGTTGTTTCCCTAAATACTAACTTTGGTTCTCACCTATGGCTTTTGGAGGATGCTTATGGGTAGAAGTGTAAATCTTGGCTTTCCCCCTGATTTTTCAATGTATTTGCATAATTCAATGATTAATGCTGTCTTTCTTCTCCAGAGTCTTCCTCATTTTGGTAATTTCATTTCCACATGGTCTTAATTGACATGGAAGCTAGGAAACTTAAACTCCTCTAGGTTGTTATTGTATCATGTAAGCTTTGAACTAATCTAGAGCCTAGATCTGAGAATGTGTCATCTAATGCATTTTATTGGAGTTAAATGGTTGGAACTTTAGGGCATATATCTGTTCCTGAACTTGCAATAGTGTTTTTCTGTGGTCTTTCTACATAATTTGGCACATGTTTGCTTCAAGGGAGTTTCCATTTTAAATATATGAAGAGATTGGGCTGACTTGCTGCAGTTTTTACTACTGAAGTAAACTCCTCTGTTTGGAGGATTTTTCTTCTCCTTTTGGCTACACCCTCCCCATTTCCCTTCTAATGTAGTTCTATTTCTATTAAAAAATGATATACAATGATCTTTTAGATTGGACATTGGTGTTGCATTTCTCCCCTCACTCTCTGCTCCATTGTTTTTCTCCACATTTCTTTGTTTATGGAATTATATTCCTGTGTCTTTTTTCTAAATTCTTTTTCACTATAATTAATCTCAGAGGGAGCATTTTCCATTTCTGGAAGCAAAAAGATGCACTCGCAGCAGAACTACATTCTATTACACTATTGGCTGGTTGATATTCATGGAAGATAGTCCCATGAAATTTAAATCTTCGATGGATCCACTCCAGCAGGTACTCTGCCACTCATCTCATTAAAATGCTTGTATAGTCATTTTTTTAATCTCATGTCTCTCTATTAATTATTGCGGATTGGATTGTGCAGTTAGTGAAGTGTTTTAACATTATTGGACATATAAATATGACTGGATTTTATGTTTTGCTTGCATGTGATGTGCTGTTAATCTTTATGCAATTTATAATTTATTCATCGGTAGATATAGTTTTTATCACTCAATTGCACATTAAATTTGAATAAACACCAAACATGAGACATTCACATTATGAAAGAGCATACATCTGATTTAAGGGGAAAGAATCTCTGGACTGAAGTAATGGGGGGATCTATACTGAAGAATCTCCATCCAAATTCCCCTTTTTGATATACCTAGTGTTGATTAAGTACAAAGAGGAGTGCTTGTAGTTCTGTATCTTGTATACACCCAACTACTTTTATTTATAATGAACAAAATCAATAACTAATAATGAGAAATTTTATTCATTAAGATATTTCAGTATTTGATGTAATAAAATCATATCATATTTCTCTATTTAATGTTGTCCAATCATATCATATTCCTCTATTTAATGTAGTCAAATCATATCTTTAACATTCCACCTCAAGCTAAAGCATATTTATCATATTAGTCAAGGTTGCCAATTTTCATTAGCACGAGACCTTCTGAGAGACTTAGTAAACATGTAAGCCAATTGGTTGTCGGGGCTAAAGAAGTCAATAGTGTAAAGCTTCATGCATCGATTTGGTGTAGGTGTGTGAAGGTGGGGTATCAAGGAATTGGTAGCACATGGTAGCAGTTGGCCATGACTTAAGAAGCATAGTGGTCAACAAAGAAGGATGGCTCTGATCCAGGGATCCCATTAGAGGTTGAAGAACAAAAATGTTTGGAGGGTTCGACTATCTAAGAGCAAAATTTCTTGGAGGGTTTTGTGGACAATTTGATAGCAAAAATGCTCAAAGAGAATGATGTGTGCTAGTGATAAAAATGCTCAGAGGGTGCAATAGTAGTCAGAGCAAACAAGCTTGAAGGGTGTAACAGCTATTGGAGACCAAAATGGATATAGATTGTAGTGGTTTTGGTAGAGAAAAATGTTGCAATGGGTGTTGTTTACCCAAGGTAAAAAAATGTTAGTGAATGAAAACTACGAATTAGAGGGACCAACAAAAGAGGTGAATAATTAGAGTGCCATTTAACTTTGTTTAGGGGAATGTTGGAACTACGAGTTGTTTTCTATATTTCAAATTTTTTACAATGAAATTAAAAATCAATTTGGGATTTCCATTCGAATTTTGCGCAGTGATAATGGACGTGAGTATCTTTCTCATTCTTTTCAAAATTTTATCGCTTCTCATGGTATTCTTCATCAAACTTCATGTGCTTATACACCTCAACAAAATGGGGTAGCTGAGCGCAAGAATAGACATCATGTTGAAACAACTCGTACTATTTTAATCCATGGTGATGTTCCTCAACATTCTTGGGGTGATGCTGTTCTTAGTGCATGTTATCTCATTAATCACATGCCATCTTCAATTTTAGATGACAAAATTCCTCATTTTATTTTATTTCCACATGACTCTCTCTACTCTTTACCTCCCAAAGGTTTTGGGTCCACATGCTTTGTTCATAATGTTAGTCCTGGTCTTGATAAATTATCTCCTATGTCACACAAATGTATCTTTTTAGGGTTCACTAGATCACAAAAAGGATATAAATGTTTCTCACCTTCTCTAAACTGTTATTTTATTTTTGCAGATGTCACCTTTAGTGATTCTTCCCTTTACTTTAAGTTTTGTCCTTCTCCTTCTATGTCTTCATCTAATCAAGTTAATATTCCTCTTGTTGTGCCTAGTGCACCTAAAGATTCACCACCGCCACCAACTCTTCAAGTGTATTGTTGTCTTCTCATCGTCCATCAAATGACTCTCTTCTAGTGCCAACACCTCATCCCCCTCCGGCTCTAACAATTGAACCTGACATTCCTATTACTATCTGTAAAGGTATACGTTTTACCCGTAATCCCCCCTCTCCACATTATACTGCTTTGAGTTACCATAGACTATCTCAACCCTTTTATACCTGCCTTTCATTTATTTCTTCTGTATCCATTCCAAAATCTATAGGTGATGCCTTAGCCCATCTTGGTTGGCATCAGGCCATGCTTGATGAAATGAATGCGCTTCAGAATAATGGAACTTGGGAACTTGTTCCTTTACCATCTAGGAAATCTGTTGTTGGTTGCAGATAGATTTTTGCTATCAAAGTTGGTCTTGATGGTACTATTGATCGTCTCAAAGCTCGTCTTGTGTCTAAGGATTATACCCAAATTTTTGGTTTAGATTATGGTGATACTTTTTCTCCAATGGCAAAGATGGCTTTTGTTCGCTTATTCATAGCCATGACTGCTCTTCAACAATGGCCTCTTTATCAACTGGATGTCAAAAATGCCTTTCTTAATAGGAGTTTGTTGGAAGAAATTTATATGGAGCAACCTCCCGGTTTTGTTGCTCAGGGGGAGTCTTCTAGATTGGTATGTCTTCATCGCAAATCCTTATATGGCCTCAAGCAGCCTTCTAGGGCTTGGTTTGGAAAATTTAGCAATGTTGTTCAACAATTTGGTAACTCGCAGTGCAGCAGATCATTCAGTTTTTTATCGTCACTCGAGTGTTGGGTGTATCTATCTTGTAGTATATGTTGATGACATTGTTTTTACAGGTAGTGATCACCATGGCATCTCATAAGTAAAACAACACCTTTGTCAACACTTTCAGACCAAAGATCTTAGCAAATTCAAATATTTCTTGGGGATTGAGGTAGCACAATCCAATACTGGTATTGTTATCTCTCAAAGAAAATATGCATTGGAGGAAATTTGGTTGATCAATTCGAAATCTGTTAATACTCCCATGAATCCAAATGTCAAGCTTCTATCCAATTAGAGGGAGCCTCTTTCAGATTCTGAGAAGTACAAGAGATTAGTTGGAAAATTGAACTATCTCACTGTTACTGGTCCTGATATTTCCTTTGCAGTCAGTGTGGTGAGTCAATTTCTTAATTCTCCAAGTGAAGATCATTGGAATGCAGTCATTCGTATACAGAAATAGTTTAAAGACTGTCCTGGAAAAGGTTTGTTATATGGTCATAATAACCATACTAAAGTCGTTTGTTATTCAGATGCTGATTCGGCAGGATCTCCATCTGATAGAATATCAACTTCGGGTTATTGTGCCTCCATTGGTGATAACTTTATCACTTGGAAGAGCAAGAAACAAAGTGTTGTAGCGAGATCTAGTAGAGAAGCAGAATATAGAGCTATGGCCTCGGCTACTTGTGAGCTTATTTGGCTTAAACAGTTACTTAAAGAATTGCAATTTGGAGAGGTCACTCAAATGACACTTATATGTGATAATTAGGTTGCTCTTCATATTAGCTCAAATCCAGTTTTTCATGAAAAGACCAAACATATTGAGATTGTTTGTCATTTCATTCGAGAAAAGATTATATCGGGAGATATCAAGACCGAGTTTGTTAATTCAAATAATCAATTAGCAGATATTTTTACTAAAGCTTTACGAGGGCCTAGGGTTGATTACATTTGTAACAAGTTGGATACATATGATCTATATGCACCGGCTTGAGGGGGAGTGTTAGATATTATTAGATATAATTAGATATTATGAGATATTATTAGATATTTCATATTTATGTAATGGGCTTAGCCCATATGTTTCTTTTCTCATATAAACATAACCCTATGTGCTCAATATACTCAAGGGATTTACCCTACTCTTTCTTTTACTTTAATATGGTACCAGAGTCATTTTTGAGTCTATTCTAGTGAGTGTTTGTTGGGCTTATCAGGCCACCCGCTATCGGGCCGTTGTCGAACCACCCATAATATGTTATCACACGCACGAGCTGTCACTCTCGGCGTGAGGGGGGTGTGTTGGAGATCCCACATCGACTAGAGATTAAGAAATTTCATAGTATATAAGTGGATGCAAACCTCACCTCATAAGCCGGTTTTATAAGGTTGAGTTAGGCTTAAAGTCCACTTCATAATAGGGAACTAAACAACAAAATTGTGACAAAGCATATCACAGAGGATTGTACCACTCAGATACCATGTAAAGTGGATTACTTGTAATTATGTGTCTTGTACATACCACTATGATACCATGTAGAGAGGACTACTTGTAATTATGTATCTTGTGCATAGTAAGTAGTTTTATTTTTAGCAAAAAGAAATACAATAATAAGGAACAAAAATAGTAATAAGTAATCATAACGATCATATGTTTGTAATGCATTGTATGTCCCATAATTGGCCATACTCGTTTACCTTTTACCGGCAATGACTATTCATAGCCATTACTTTGACATCAAGCAAGAGTTTGATCTAATCTTGTTTAGGGGACTCAACCGCAAAAATGTGACAAAGCAGATCACAGAGGATTGAACAACTGTAGAGAGGATTTCTTGTAATTATGTTTGTTGTACATATGGATCTGATACCATATAAAGAAGATTACTTGTAATTATGTATCTTGTAATATATGTAAGTACTTTTGTTTATAGCAAAAAGAAATACAATAATAAGGAACAAAAACAATAATCAATAATTGGAAATATTTTCTAAGATATTTCCCTAATTGATGTAATAAAATCAATATCATATTTTCCTATTTAATGTCAACAAAAGTGTCTTCAAATGTAGGCTTAGGCTTAACTCAACTCCAAAAGCTAGTTCATAAGATGAGTGTTGTCATTATCTTGACAGCATAGCTGGTCAATTTGACTTCGGTTTTTTCCAAGATATCTTAGATAACCCAATGAAAAAAATGTGCTAAATAGTTATTTGTTGATGTCTTATCCACGCAAAGTATAGTAGAGTCTTCCCCCAGAAATCGGGCACTAAGGGAAGAGATTCCAGTTTAAATGGTCTCATGTTTCTCTTAGAATTAAGTGTTAAGCTTTGACTTTATTAGTGATAGAATTACTTCTACAATCAAGATAGTTTTTTTTTTATGTCTTATCCACAAAGTATTGTAGAATCTGCCACTAGAAACCAGATGCTAAGAGATGAGAGCTTCCAGTTTAAAAGGTCTCATGCTCCTTCTCCTACAATTTAGTGTGAAGTTTTGACTCTGACACTTTCCAATTATTTATCTTCCTTATCTCTAGTATTTGGGTCATGACTTGTTCATAGATATTACTATCGTGAAACTGAGCAAGACTGGTGGGTTTTGTTATTTTGACTGGGGTTTCTGTTGTAATCCAATTGGTTTTCTACTCTTAGCTAACATGTTCATGGGACCTGTTTCTTGTAACTCATTATGAAATTCTTTGTATATTTCCAGAAAAGCAAAAAATTTTAGACATGATTATGCTTGTGATAAGGACTTGGGCATCGTGCATAAGTCATAAATCGAGTTATATGGGATGTTCAGTGGAGTATTTGAGTCTTGGTTCTACCCCTTTAAGAACTAGCTTTAGAGAGTGAATTTTCCAAGTGCTCATGGTATCTGACTCTGGTTGCCAGTGTCCTGAAAAGGATACCTATGAAGGTTTCTGATCGGTGAGGGTTTTAACTAACAAAGGAGTTGAGTGAAGTGTCACGGAGCAAATTATCATAGTGATAGCCACCAAAATATTAGCTCCAAGAGCTATGTTATGATAGGGACTTAAGTATTATGGACCCTAAGTATATATTGACTAGTGCAGGATGCTTGGTTGAGTATTTAAGTGCATGATTTTCTTCTTTAACAATTAGCTTTTAAGTGTGGTTCTGAAATGTTCAGGTACTTGTCAGCTTATGCCTTAGCTTTTTGACTACTTTATTTATTATTGGTTAGTGAAGGATAATAGCAATTGTTGTTTATTTTATTGTGTTGATTATAACACCTAGATGGGTTTTTCTTATAATTAGTTGCTTAGACTTGTGGTCTTGGATGAATGATGTTGCCTCCTCCTTTTTTAGGTTTTTCTCAGTTTGGAATCAACCCCTGATGCAGTATTTCGAACAGATGCTGTAAGGTTTGCACTTGTTGGTTTGATGAGGGACCTTAGAGGAATTGCAATGGCCACAAACAGGTTGGTAGTCATGCTGTTTCTGTTATTCAAAATGAGGGAAGCAATTGAACTGACCTCTTTTTCATATTTGTATTTCTTAGCCGCCGAACGTATGGATTTCTATTTGATTGGTTGTATCCTGCACACATGCCGCTACTCTTAAAAGGCATCTCACATTGGACAGACACCCCAGAGGTAATGAACCTTTTGGATAACTTTTTATACCTACATATACACTGAAATAGGGAGTTTTGGTCCCATTATCATTTTTTAGATGCTAGCACATTGCATGAATTGCTACAGGATGTGCCAGTTTGCTTAAACTTAAAATAATTGTTTTTTAAATAATCAATTATTTAAAAAATCACTTATTTGAGATTCAGTTAGAATTTATTTATTCAAATAAGTAGAAAACTGTTTATATGAACAAGAAAATTAGAACCAGAAAAAAAAAGTAAAACGTGCTTAATTTATTAAAATAAGCACAAAGAAACTGAACCAATATTACATGGGCACAAATTATGATTTGCAGCCCTGTTTTCAGCAACTGGGTTTTGTAACTTTTCTGGCATTACCTCAGCTATATTTACTGTAACTTTTCCTGTCATGACGTAAAATCATTTAATTAATATCTTTAGTGTGGCAGATGGCTGAGGAGATGAGGGTGGCTTATGGGGAAAACCACAAGCACCTTTCATATTCTTGGCCATCTCAGTAGAGTTGGCAGACATGTGGTATCACTTTTCTTGTGGGTTTGCTAATGCATGATATGGCAATATTTCCCTCAACCCTGCATTGACTCATGATATTTCTTTTGTTGGTTCTTTTACATTGAATTGTGATTAGCAGTTACCTTATTTGAATTCAAATGCTAATGCTTTTCTAGATAAAAAAGATTCCGTGTAGAAGAAAAAGCTATTAGTCGGTCAATCTGCAGAAAATCATAACTTGCAACCCAAGCTAAACATTTTATTTCTAGAAAGCATTAATATTTAACTGATAATAATGTATGTGCTAGCTGTCATGCTCCAGAGCAGATGAATTATGGAAGGGGCGTGTGCCAATTTTATCCTCTAATTAATCTTAAGACCATTGAAATGATTCAGATTGAAAGTATTTTCCTGTGTAAGAGCAGTGTGAAATCTTATTTCGAAGAAAATATGGAAAGTTGCTTAAGTAGGCACTAAAGGGTTGGACTGCCTTATCAGTGGCTAACCACAATAACACCTACATCTTTCCTGGTTTGGCATTGAGGGGCTGTGAATTGTTCAGCAAGGACCTGTCAAATTTCATATTAAAACCAGTTGAGATCAAGTGAAGTTGTCTAATAGATATATAAGTTGCTCTCCATGAATCAAGGTAGGTGATGTGGAACTTCCCAACACACCCCGTCCACAATTGCCTACCAAACTAGACAAGACTACCAGAATAGGCAATTACCAAGATGAACTATAAGCTCTATGTCAAATTTCATCTTAAAACCAATTGGCCTTTAAACAAAGTTGTCCAACAAATATATAAGTCGCACTCTAAGAACTGAGACAAGCAATATGGAACTCCCCAAGAGAGCCAATTACCTAATAAAAATGCCTATGCCTCTACAGGCCTAATGCTGAGAAGCTGTGATTCACCTAAATGAATGACCGACTTGCTAACATGGCCTTATATGGATGACCTACCACATCTCATAGTGCTTGTATATCTGGGCCCTGTATTAAGGTTTCTAGATCTTTCTTATAATCTAGTTGAATTTCTCTTTGTGCCACCTCTTGAAAACAATGGGAACAGTTCGGGGGAGGAAACCTGTTTAATGTGATCAATTCATATACCCTTGTCACACATTCTTGGATTCACAATGAGCGAACTCTAGTGTGAACAAAAAAATAATTAGTGTAATACTTTTTGAAGAGAAAATAATAATAATTAGTATAATTTGAATATGGAAATTAGTAGGGAAAGCTTTGACTTGGAAAATAACACTGAACATTCTTTCATAAAATATTGTCTTGAAGAGCTATCAATAAGGTAATAAAATACTTAAGACTTAAAGTAGTAAAGGCTAGAGACTAAAGTTGGACCACATGTTCGATTATGTTAAAAATAAGTATCTTGATTATGTCTTAGAATAATAAAGAAGTATTTAGCTTCTATTCTTTCATATTTTGTGTTTCTTTTTTGTTTTTGAGTTTTGTTGGTGAGTGATAGAAATGAGCAATAATAAAAATGTTGTGTTCTAATTTTCCATCTACAAATTCCCTTTGTCATGTACATGTGGAATTACTTCCTATACATATATTCTGATGTATGCTCCTCTTACCCCTCCTGGCGTTTGCTTGATTCTGCAGGTTACTACCCCATTGTTAAAGTTCATGGCTGAGTTTGTGCTAAATAAAGCTCAACGTTTGACATTTGATTCTTCTTCTCCCAATGGCATACTTCTTTTCCGGGAAGTTAGTAAACTGATTGTTGCTTATGGATCTAGAGTTCTGTCTCTTCCAAATGCTGCTGATATTTATACATACAAGTACAAAGGAATATGGATTTGTTTGACTATACTTTCAAGAGGTGAAATCCTAGCCCTGTTTATTTCTTTTTTATTTCTGAAGCATGGTCTTGTGTTCTGCCTGTGTTTTGGTAGCTCTTGTTAATTTCTGCAGCTAGTACAGTTATTTTATGATTTTGCAGAGTTATATAAATGGGTGTATCTATGTATTGTACTCAAGGTTTGGTTCATAAAAACTTTTGAGTATTTTTATGAAATGTTTGAGTTGCTTCAAGGTTGTGTAATAGAGTTACATGAATGAGTATCTATTTATTGGGACATAATACTTTAGAGAGTAGATTGTATGTGTGGGCTAAATTTAATATCTTGCATCAAATGACAGCCCTTTCAGGAAATTATGTCAACTTTGGTGTGTTTGAACTATATGGTGACAGAGCTCTATCTGACGTTCTTGATGCTTCTCTAAAGATGACACTGTCAATTCCTATGTCTGATATATTGGCTTATAGGAAGGTATGCAGACTATTTTTTTGCAATATAAGTCATATGTACACTTCAAATTAAATTTGCAATAATAAAGTGAAGGATATAAAGCTAAATGATTGCATGGATAAAATTTTCTTAAAGAAATATTTTTATGAAGTTGAAAGAAGCTCAATTGTGTTGAATGTTTAATCGCCAATCTCTCTTTTAAAGGTAAAGATTTATTTGATGTGGAGTCTAATTCAACCTCAAAATTGGCATGCTTCGTGAGAATTGTCCTCCAATTATATGCTATATTTTGGTCATTTCTCTAGTCAATGTGATACTTAAACACCACTCTTGAGGTTGCAATTAAGTTAACCCCCTAATAGGCCTCAACTAAGACGATCTAGGGGTAACCTCAATTAAGGTGACTTTCAACCACTTCCTCATGCCCAAGATTTCCAGCCTGGAACGTGGCAAAATGCTGGTGGGTCCAGCAATGAATATAGAATAGGTTTTGATACCACCTTAGAATATGAGTTTAGAATTTAACTCAACATGACAAAATCGATTTGATTTGTAAGGTAAAGGTTGTCTTTCACTTATATACTATATTTTGGCCATAGTTGATGTGATGTGAGACTAAACCACCACTCTTGAGATTGCAATTAAGGCAACCCTAATGAAACCATAACAGAAGATAGGGAAACAAACATCCCATACCTTTTGATGTTTACTACAAGGAGCTATGCATTTTTTAAAGCAATGATTTTTTTATGCTAGAGGATGAGAAATATTCAAGTCTTAGAATTTGAGTCTAGGCCTAAGCTAACCCGAAAGCTGGCTAGTGAAGTGAGGTTCTTCAAAATTTCTGATTCAAGAGCCTTTGCCACACGGCTTAAACTTTTAGGTTGTTGATTGATATGGTATCAAACTGCTCCATGATCAAGTGATTGAGTTGTACCCTTTCTTCCTCTATTTTAAATAAAAGTTGGGTTTTGGCATAATGCACAGTGGTTTAGCATTATCCACACTAAGCCCAATTGAGCTCTTGCCTGAGGAAACATGTTAAATATAAAACCATCTGTGAGCCTTCATAGTTTATCTAGGTTCTGTTTATCTCACTCCTGAATTATTTGTTGGCTTAGATTTCTGTCAGGTTACCAAATACTATTACAGTGAATCACACAGTTTTTGCTTTTATGCAGCTAACAAGGGCTTATTTTGCATTCTTGGAGGTTTTATTCAATAGCCACATCACTTTTGTATTAAACTTGGACTCAAACACCTTTATGCATATGGTTGGCTCCCTTGAGTCTGGACTTAAAGGGTTGGATACAAGTATCTCATCACAGGTTATGGCTACAAGATCTCATCCATGTTCCTGTTTTCAGGCTAAAGGACATTTTTCCATAGCATTTTTTAGGAGATTCTATTGATGTAAACATTATGTGTTTGGTTTGTAACTGCCTTTGTCCAAATCTTCTACTTTCTGATTACAGTGTGCATCTGCTGTTGATAATTTGGCTGCCTTCTATTTTAACAACATCACTATGGGGGAGGCTCCAAATTTGCCTGCATCTGTCAACCTTGCTCGTCATATTGCAGAGTGTCCCAATCTGTTTCCAGAAGTAAACATTTTTTTTAATAACCATCTGTTAAAAGTTCATAATTTTTGCACTAAAGTTTTTACAAAATTTATTTTTCTGAAATCTGGAAAAATTAAGGTGCAGTTAATACCATTATGTGATCATTTTAGTCCTAAATCTCACTTGGTGAAAATCTTCACTAAGTTATCTGTTGTGTGTATAACTTGTTCAACATACTTGAGACAGCAAACTACCATTTTATTTTAGGAAATATTTCCTACTGTTAAACTGGGAACGAGGGACAATTTTAGTTAAGGTTATTTGACTTTGGTGTCTCTCTTTTGCATGCCAAGATTTTGAAGACCCTATTTGAGATCATATTGTTTGAAGACTGTGGGAACCAATGGAGTCTGAGCAGGCCAATGTTGAGCTTGATACTCATTAATGAGCAGGTAGTGAACTTTTTCAATTTGTGTTCTATTTTCATAAAAATTTCTGCTGACAGTTATATATGTATTATTTAAGAAGCTTTGGTAAATGATATATATACTCCAACTTGAAGTTGAGTGTAATATTAATGTGCATTTATTGCCTTACTAATCAGTACTCCAGGATAAGAATTAAGTCTTCATGTAATTAGTCATTTATCTGGCATAAATGCAATTATAGACTGATTTGCCAGACGATTGTAGCCACATTCTCTGTTTCTTATGTGACACAATCAAGTTAGAGACTGAGTTGCTATTTATGTGCAGATATTCTCCGACCTGAAAGCTCGAATCTTGTCATCACAGGTATTTTCCTTCTTGGTGTAATCTGAAAGTTGCGCTATAAAAATTTGTGGTTTTTTTATCTGGATTACAGATCAGGTGTTGAGAATATAGGGATGAGTGAATTCAGCCTCTCATTTTTCACACGTAAAAATAGAGACTCAAAGACAGTAAATATTGCTTCACTAATGGGCACTGATCGTAGTTATTGTGTCAATCTCACTCTGTACTTTAGCATACATCAAGTGGTGGCAATAACTTGCTAATAAAGTGGTTCAGTTTAGTTATTGTTATAATATCTTACATGTTTTTGAGTGGTTAGAACCATGAGTTGAGTGGAAAGAAATAGATGAAATATATTTCTGAGATATCTTACAAATGTGATTACAGTCTCTATTTATAGACTGTTTTACAACCTAATTAAGGAAAGAAATAATAGGTAATAAAAGCCAGAAATAATGGGTGTTTAAAACTGTACAAATCAAATCAAATCAAATTACTAACAAATTTGTTCTAATAAATATAAAATGGAATCTGCACTTAATTATAACATAATTCTCCTGATTATGCAATATTCCCCTCAAGTTGGTGAATGTATATCTATCATTCCCAACTTGCAAGTAAGATCTTCGAATTGTTTTGTGGGAAGTCCCTTAGGAAACATATCTGTCAATTGGAGTCTTGAAGGGATGTACTCAGTGACTATAAGACCATCATCCAACTTGTCTTTAATAAAGTGTCGGTCTATCTCTACGTGCTTTGTTCGATCATGTTGAACCGGATTGTGTGCAATACTCATAGCGGACTTATTATCACACGCCAAGCCCATGGGAGCTTGATATTTTATTTTTAGGTCATCAAGTATGATCTTCATCCATAAGAGTTCACTCACCCCTTGAGCCATGGCTCTAAATTCTGCCTCTGCACTTGATCTTGCAACTACATTTTGCTTCTTGCTCCTCCATGTCACCAGATTTCCACCCAAGAACATGCAGTAGTCTGTGGTGGATCTTCTATCAACAATCGATCTTGCATAGTCAGCATCAGTATATACTTTCATGCATAAATTGGCTAACCACACTAACTGCATAGGCTATGCCTGGCCTAGTATGTGATAGATAAATGAGTATCCCACAAGTCTTTGATAATGTGTCTTCTCCACTTTTGGTTTTCCTCATCATTCCCAATCCTATGATTTTGCTCTATTGGCACTCTAGTGGGCTTACAACCCAACTTATCGGTCTCTTTGAGAAGATCAAGGATGATTTCCTTTGAGAAATAAAGATGCCCTGTCTTGAGTAAACAACCTCTATCCCAAGGAAGTACTTTAGCTTCCCAAGATCCTTCATTTCAAGTTGAGCAGCTAGTCTTTCCCTCAATTTTTTTTTTCAATCTCATCATCACCTGTAATAATCATATCAACTACATAGACCAAAAGTAGAGTGAGTTTACCATTCTGAGAATGTTTTATAAACAAAGTATGGTCACCTTGGCTTTGTCGGTACCCCAAAGATACCATAGCTTGAGTAAACCTTCCAAACCAAGCACGAGGTGATTGTTTAAGACCATATAGGGCCTTCTTAAGTCTTCACGCCTTATTCCCTTCATTAACAACACCATAACCAGGTGGAATCTCCATGCATACTTCTTCCACCAAGCTTCCATGCAAGAAGGCATTTTTAACATCAAATTGATGCATTGCCCAACCAAAGTGTGCTGTCAGGGAGAGAATAATCCTGACTGTATTCATTTTTGTCACTGGAGCAAAAGTCTCCTCATAATCGATCCCATAGGTTTGAGTGTACCCTTTTGCAACCAACCTTACTTTATACCGATCCAGTGTGCCATCAGACTTATACTTAACTGTGTATATCCACCTACAACCCACTGCTTTCTTATCTTTTGGTCTCTCTACAATCTCCCAAGTCTCATTCCTTTCTAACGCGC
>Ga0123342_1003971_pt1 | contig 23158 bp, 7 predicted proteins | sample Turbeawhitnodule_FD_89960 | JGI IMG/M metagenome (GOLD analysis project Ga0123342, IMG submission 89960) | Root nodule microbial communities of legume samples collected from Mexico - Turtle bean Mexico white nodule | ecosystem: Host-associated > Plants > Roots > Nodule | place: Mexico: Nepantla... | reverse complement strand
TTACAAGCCTAATTACAAATGAATCTAAAAACCTATTACAATCTTCAAAGCACTCAAGCCATTTTCTTCATCAAACACACATCAAGCCTTGGTAGGGAAGAAGCTTCCTCCAGCTTCAACAGCTGCTTCTTTCTCCCTTTTATTCGACCTTCCTTTTCGTTCGAAACTGTTCCGCTTCCACACTCAAAAGCTAAACTCTTACACTCTTACAAAACTGCCACATCACTCCCATCAGAATTACAAAAAAGCCCACTACCACATCCTCACCCAATGCCACGTCTGCGGTGTCAAGTTTGTGTTAGTTGGCAGAGGGTGTTAACAAAACATTTCTCATTCGTGATAATCTAGTCTTAAATGTGTAGCAGAGAGTTTTAAAAAGATGAAACTATATTTTTCATCACCAATAATATCAAATTTTGATAATTTAATAATTTCATTTGAGGGTTTTGATACACACCAAGACAACAAGACGATGACCAAGGATGCACACTATGAAAGGTCATCTCAACATTCAAGTGAAGACCTCACTAGAAGGAGAAATGGATAAAGACCAGAGCATCTCAAGTTCTTCCTGCTGGTCTTCTTAAGAATAAAACAAGTTGTTAATAATTTGGGCTCACTTTGAGAGTCCAAATAGCAAATATAGGCTAGAATAAGGTATGTTTAGTATAATAGGGGATGTGGGTAGCATTTTAGCTTGTTCTTAGCCATTTTGGAAAGCATTTTGACCTAGTTTTTACAAGGACAAGCCTAAGATGCGGGTTTGACTTAATCAAACCCTAAGACTGCCCATTTTTTCTCTTTTTTCATCCTACCCCTTTAGCTTGTTCTCCAAGGCTCCTTCACCTATAAATAGGAGGCCTACCTAGTGTATTTTTCAAGTTGAAATTAATAGAAGAAGAGTTACCCTGCACAAATTGTGTGAGGTGTTAGTGAGGTTTGAGTTCCTCTTAGCATTTAGGTCTTATCTTGTGAGTATTGAGAGCTCTCAAGTGGCGGTTATCATCACTTATCTTGGAGACCAATTACACTCCAAGTGGCGTGTTTCACTTCTCAAATCCATCACATAAGTTTTCTCCTTCCTTCATCTATTCTTCCATTGTCATTCAATTTTTACTCTTTGTATCATGTTCTTGTTTGGTTTTCCTTGTATCCATTCGACAATTCTATTTGGTTTCCTTTCCTTGTTTTTTAATTCCGCACCTTCTAGCATCATTTTCACCTTATAATTGTCTTTTCCTTTTGCTCTTGTGAAGTGAACCTTCACACTTACTTAACCACTTGGTTAAGTTCGTGTCCAGTAGTGGAGATCTTCTTAGAGTTCTCACCATATTCTTGCTTAAAATCTCAATCTAAGTAAAGTGTCACACAAAAAATGAACAATCCTAAAATCAACTCACATTAGGTTTTAACCAATTAATAAAACAATTTTATAGTTATCAAATTATCAAGCATTAAAATATTTACTTGATATGACAACATAATATAATATTTGTAATGTTATACAAGACATAAATTCAGTTTTAATTTTGTTATACTGTATGAAGAGCTTAATAGTTGACTCATAAATATCGATTAACATAAATAATCAAACTTATCATAATATATGATAAATATCACCACAAAAATTAATTAAATAACAACTAAATTTAGAGACAAAAAAATAATTAGTTACCATATTAACTAAATTAGATATTAATTTAGAAATTAAAAAATTATTTATATAAGGTGGTTTCTATTTTGATAAAAAATTATAAAATAATTTCTAAATTAGTATCTAAATTAGCTACCAAGGTGTTAGCTACTAATATTTTAGATTCTAAATTGGTCTCAATTAGTTTTTTATAGACTAATTTAAAATCTAAAATATTAGTAGCTAAAACCTTGGTAGCTAATGGTTAGATACCATTTTAAAAATCACTTTATAAATTTTTATTAATAATAAAAACTACTTCAGATACCAATAATTTTTTTAATCTCTAAAATTGTCTCTAATTTAGTCAAATAGTAATTACTTATTTTGATCTCTAAAATTAATTACAATTTGATGATTTTATTGTAGTACATGATGTTGTTATTACACGAAAATAATATTCAAAAACAAAATTTGTTTTATACATAATAAGTTAAGTTTAACAATAAATGTGTCAATTCAAAAAATAATTGACTTTTGATCAAGTTCTCAAACTTGAAAAGAATATTAGCAGGCAACCATCAATGATCTTGTTTATGAAAATAGAAGGACCTTGCCATGTAGAACATATACCAATCTTATGTAAAACATGTGATGAAACTTGCATGTTGCTTTACTTTTTCTTTTTCAAGTGTTGGATCATTAGACCATCGGATTAAAAAAAATTTAGTGAATATTATTTGTAAACCATTCACCCATGTGAAGTTGTCTCACATAAGAAATACTTAAATTCCACATCCTTTCTTAGAGATTTTAACTTGTACTTTAAACAACCTTGTTTCTTGTTGTTGCTAATAATAATAAAATTCGAGAAAGAATAAGTAACTAGGTGAAAAGTAATACTTGTGTGCTTTATCTCAGGAGAAGATAAAAGGGATAATCATAAATGTCTTTATGTACTTGTGTAAGCTGATGGTGACTTTGTACACTCATGTAAGTTAAGAGTAAGTTTATATATTTATGTGTAAGCTAGAAGTTGCTTTGTGCACTCATGAAATCAAAAAGTGGTAGTGAAAAATACTTATGTAATCTTCTAATTATAATGAAACCTTTTAAAATTTTCTTAAAGAAAAACTATACATAACTCACTTAAAGTGAACCAATATAAAAAACAAGTTTCCATTACTTTTATTATTATGTTTTCTAAAAGCATTTTTAAGTTATATTAAACCCCCTGTAGAGTTAACATGCTCTTTTGATGTCAGATCCACATTTTCTTTCATGCTCACGAAACTCTACATTGAAATCACCTCACGGATCCAAGGCTCCTTTAATTGATACACAATTTGACATAAATTCCTCCAAAAGATAAATATAAATTGCAAATGGAGATTCACATAAACTACTTATAGAAATCATCATTTATCCCACATAAGAAAGTCAAAATTGTGGGGATTGATCTATCTCCTCCACTTTCCATTTTTTTTATTATCATTCACATATAGTACCTCCAATCTTGTCCTTGCATATACTAATAATGTGAATGGAGTCCTTCATACTCCAAAATATGTAAAATACCTATATTGTATTTCTTAATACCATTTTGCTGATAAATTAGTCAATTTGGGGATTAAGAATAAGCTTGATTTTAAATGGTATTTTGTCATGCCACCTATTATTAGTTTGATTTTTTTTCCACATAGGTTTCAACTTCCAATATTAGGAATTTTTGTGTTGTTTTCTTTACATACATTTGGTGTAGGTCACTCATGGTCTTCTATCTTTTTTTTTTTATCATATGATTTAACCCATGTAATGATAGATAATTGGTGAAGTATGAGGTGTTAGTTAGCTAAGATGTTAGAGTTCATAATAATGCATTCATTCCTCTACAACTCCAACTTAAACTATTCATTGATAAATGATGGTGGGATTAAACTCTATTGCAAACACATTTATTATTATCAATATTTAAAATCGATGTAGACTTATTTTTTTTCAAATTCCTTGGTTCCATGTAATGCTTCATGACATTTGTCAACATTTTTGTTTGATCATTATTACACATTCCTTGATATTTGACTTATTCCACTTTTAACCCCTTATTCGAATTGATTAGAACCCTCCACTTTTTTTTTATCTTTTTCTACAATTGATTCATTGTATGTTTAAAGTTGTGAATATTTTCCCATTACTATTATGAACTTCATTAATTTTTAGTTCCTTTTGTTGCAAGAATTTCCAATTCCTTTTGTTGTAGGCATCTTGATTTAGTAATATGAATAATTGTTCGATGATCCATGATCCACGATCATAAAGTCCCTTTGATTGTGTGGATGATTAGAAAATCTAGTCACTTTTTTTGAAAGTCAAAAATAGAGTTTAGTTGCTCGTTCTAGTGTTGAAACAGAATATAGAACGCATACGAAAAATTATTAGTATCTATTGTCTTTCCCACCTCAATTTTCAATTTTATTAATCTACTATAGCTAACTGGATCTCAGATATCTCAATTTACTGATACTAATTTCATATATTGTCTTAGTTTAAAGTCATATTTATCCCATTTAAAACAAAATAAAATCCCTTGTATTTCAATTTAATAACATAACCTAAAACATAGATCCAATTTTTGTTTTTATATTGATTTCCATACAAATTCTATTGGAGCACAACTTTTATTGAATTGACATTAATTTATCAATTTTTAATGAATTAAATTTTGTTTCTGATTCTCAAGTGAACGATATAAAATTCAATAGGTAATTATGGTATTTTTATATAAACCATCATTTTAATCATATAAAATAATCATATATTTTATGATCACTATAAAAAGAATAGTGATGTACATTGCCCATTAAGCAATTTGTCCATTTAAACCTTTTACTTCACAAATTGCACTTAAAAGAAGTCATTTGGCATGTCCAAGCAAAATCTGTTGTCATCCATTCCTTATAAATTTTATTCTTAATCATCTTAAGACAACCCATTTCATAAGAACATTTACCATTAATGGATTTTTTCTTACAACACTATTCCTTAAACTGAATCAAATCACTTCAATAGTAGGACATGGATTGATCTCCTACTCATCATCTACATATTTTATTTATTTAAAGAATTATTTTTAAGCAGCTCCATCTCTTTAATCATTGAATTATACCCTAAAATAATAGCACCCATTCCTCTATGATAAAGACTCTTTGCAAAGAGTTTGGAAGAGCCTTTACTTCCTTCATTTCACTATAAAATTTCATACCACGTGTATCATTATTGTCTCCATTACCTTATCCCCATCTTATTCATACCTCCAATATAAATCAATTGAAACCCGAATTATGTTATAACCACTTCCTATCCCACTTAAGACAACTTTTGTATCCATGTGTGAACAAAATTAGTAAAATGGTATAACTTTTATGGATTATTATTCTACATAATAAATGTCAATTTTAATAATTAAAAATATAATTAAAAATAAAATTTGAAATAATTTTAAATTTTGAAATAACATTTATTTTTAACCCCCAACCAATTTTATAATTACGTCTTTTTATTATATTACTCATGGTAGTATGATTTTATAAAGACCAAATTGATAAATTTAGTTCATAGAATACTGTGTTTTCTCTTCAATAATCTTTAAAATAATAAAATTATACAAGTAATTTATAATTAAAAGTTGGGAAAAAAACTAATTTTACTTGTATCATCGTGATTACATCGAGTTTTCATAGTATAAATCGGCATATTATCTTTTTACTAAATAGATAACCTTCATAATATATTAATATATAAACCAACTAAGAGGATTAATTATTAGGCCATGGTCTTATTGCTTTAAGAACTATATAGTAAAGTTCTTAAAAAAAGAAAAAAACAATTAAACTAATTTCATTTTATATAATGTATATAGTAAATATGATTCTTAAAAATTGTTAATAGGTTTTGAATTATTATTTTTTATGTAAATTTGTCCTTAGTTTTTTTTTTCTGTTCTGTATTTAAGCGGAGTTATAGAAATGGTTAACTTGACCTAATCAACAGCATAAAAAATTTATTTTGGTTCAACAATAAACACATATTTTTAAGGATCTATTGGCCAATGTTTCATATTTACTCAAATTTAAATTCGTTGTGTCGGAACTGGCAAGGAATATATAGATTCCAAGCTCCTAGATCAGTTGTCTAAAAACACACCGCGCCGCGTTTCCATACGAACCTGTCCAACATTTCTCGTCTATTCAGTGCTTTCCTGCAATGGTTGGCCCCTTCAGCGCCGACGATCGCAGGGTGGTTAGAATCGCCGTTGCAGGCGACGGTGGCACCGGAAAATCTACACTCGTAGCCGCAATTGCGTCCGAATCTTTCCCCAAGTCCGTCCCGCCCGTGTTTCCTCCCACTCGCTTGCCCCATAATCTGTACCCCGATTCCGTTCCTCTCACCCTCGTTGACACACCTTCCAGGTCTCTGCCACACTCGCATTCCTTCTCCGCACCATCACCATTCAATTCAAGAAAAACTAAAGAAAACTGACAGTAATAATACTTTTGTAAATAATTGGTTAATCGGAAGCCCTAGATTTAACTGAAAGGAATGCCATTCAATTTTCTTAACCTAAACTTCATGTAGGAGTTATCTCGTTTGAATTAACACTTTCGTCGCGACGTGTGATTTGTATTGTTTTAGCTTCGAAAAGCAAGACGCGCGCAATGAAGAATTGAAGCGAGCTGACGCTGTGGTCTTAACCTATGCCTGCGATGAACCGTTGAGCTTTGAGCGTTTGAGTGCTTACTGGCTCCCAGAACTGCGGAAGTTGCAGGTTAGTTTTGCTTCTTTTAGCTACTGACAAATTTTCTGTTTAGTGATAAAGTGTGAAGTGAATGTGAAGCTGATGTTTGCCTTCTATTGTTTACTGTTATGCAGGTGAAGGCACCTGTGATTGTTGTTGGCTGCAAGCTTGACCTGCGGAATGAAAATCATCTAGTGAGCTTAGAGAGTCTCACCACAAATATCATGCAACAGTTCACTGAAATTGTCACTTGTGTTGAATGCTCTGCTGCTACACTTTATCAGGCATGTTGTTTTGCTGCATCATTGCTACTTGGTTGTGCTCAAGGTTTTAAATTGTGGTCGTAGTTTTATGTGTTTCTTGATATTGTTGGAAATTTGGACATATGCTGCTGATGTGGGCACAACTGTGGTTGCGTACACCTCCGAAACTTTGTTGTTGTGGGCGAAATCACAGTTGCAGAACCATGTTTTAAAGTCTTGGTCATGCTTACCTATTGTTAGTCTTGTAAATTATAAGTGTATACATAGTTAGTCTGTTATATGGTTAGAAAACAGCATCAAAATGTATGAGTGGATCATATTTTTGATTTTTAAAGATCACTCATTCCTGTTTTCCTTAGAGTGTGATTCATTACAATAATCCTAAGAAACTGGTGCATTGATGTGATAGTGCAAGGTCTGGCTTTAGGCATATAAGGATACCTTCTTGATGATATTGGAATTATATTAAACTCCCTATTTAGTAAAACTCAGGTGCGTTATATTTGATTATTTTTAGGTCCCTGAAGTTTTTTATTTTGCCCTAAAAGCAGTACTGCATCCAGTTGATCCATTGTTTGATTATAAAAGACATGGTTTAACAGATCGATGTGTGAGGGCGTTAAGAAGAATATTTATTCTATGCGATCATGACATGGATGAAGCTCTCAATGATGAAGAACTAAATAAGTTTCAGGTTTTGATAAATTACCCTCCCTGCCCTTTTTAGTTTGAATATTTAGTTTGTTTTTATCCCCTTTACTTTTGCTAATTCATATTTCAACAGGTTAAATGCTTCAATACAGCATTGCAGCCATCTGAAATAGTAAAAGTCAAAACAATTGTACAGCAGAAAGTACCTGACGGAGTCAACTCTATTGGTCTTACCTTTCCAGGCTTTATTTATGTCCATAACATGTTTCTAAAGAAAGGACGAACAGAGACATTGTGGGCTGTTCTAAGAAAATTTGGATATGATAATGATTTAAAACTCCGGGATGACTTCATTCCAGTTCCATCTACGCATGCTTCTGATCAGGTTGTACTCTTTTTTCTCTTGGTTTTGGCTGTTTATGAAATTCCATTTCGATCTTCTTGTTTGGGTTAATTGGAAGAGGTTAGAGTATTGGGTCAACCATTCAATTGTTATAATCTCTACACTTGTATTGATCATAACAGAAAATTTGTGTAATTGTTATATGAGGAAAACTAAAATGTTATCTATGAGTGGTACTTGTTCTAGTAATATTAGCCATTAATTACTAATTCTGTATCAATATTGATGATTGCTCAAAACCAAACAAGTAGGAAATGTTAGCTGACAGATGTGAACTACTCACGTCACTAGATCGATGATTACAAAGAATCTAGATTTTATTTTTGTCCTAAAATTTAGCTCTTTTATGTTGTGTGGTTATTCATTTTCCAGACTCCAAATATTTCCTTTTCTATAAATGTATGGAAGTTTGGAATGTAATAATTTACAGCTAGTACTTGACATATTATAATATTATTCCACTTTTCTCATTTTTGAATTGGAAAAAGGATGCAAATATTTGATGGTATAGTTTAGTGATGCATGCTTCTTCAGTCAAATGATCATTTTCGCAGAATCAGGAGACATGTTTTCTCTTTTTACCAATCACTGCACATCCTCTTGTTTTAGGGCATTAAGTCCCAACAAACATTTTTGTGAACGTGTTCTTTATGATTGCTATATAGCTTGCAAATGATATGTAAGAACTTACTTTCTTAGACATTATCATGCAGAGTGTGGAGCTGACAGGTGAAGCTGTAGAGTTTCTGAATGAAATCTTTCAATTGTTAGATACAGATAAAGTATGTATAACTCTTGGATTATCTTGACCACTACTATGTGCTTTAAACACCCCCTTTATGTGGCTTTCCATGAATAACATCAATATACTCTTCTAATTTTCGGTTTGGAAACCTGATACTTTTCTAGGATCTAACCCTACGACCTGCTGAAGTTGATAAACTATTTGATACTGCACCAGAAAGGTGACCTTTCCCAGTAGTATCATCCTAATTTTATGTTTATTGTAATTGTAATTTCTTACCTTGATGAATATAATTTTGAGTTTTCTTTGTAATTTTTGTTATTCTCTTTTAATTAAGTGGTTGAATTGTCACATGGAAAGATAAAAAACCCACATATGAAGGTGAACCATTTATGTTCTCATGGTGGGAAATAATGATGCATATAGTAGAAACTAAAAGCAATACTAGTGGGAGTTAATTGCTAGTGGACATTAAAAACTACTCAGTAGGAATTAACGTGGAATTTAGCAAGTCTTATTATGGTTGTCTAGAGGGGTACATAATTTAGCTTATAAAAAGATGTATTTGTAATGTAATAAAAGGATATATATGAATTCTAAAGAAAATAAAATTTTCTGTTTATGAAAATTTAAATTGGAGTTCGAAGTTATAAGAATCCAAATTTTGATCTTATTAGGGTAACTTATGGCGATCAATTCCGTGACTTATCACTTACCTTCTCATCTTTCTTGAGTGTGACGTTAATATTCTTTCACAAACTGAATGTCAGAACATTTCCCCTTCCGTTTTCTCATCAGTAGTCCACAACTCATTGACTACCTCTAACAACTTGGCGTATTGCTTTAGTAGATAGAGGAGTGCTTTAGATAACTTCTAGGTTCAAAACTCAATAACATATTGATAGGATCCTTGAGGACGCAATAATTTACAAACTTAGTTCAAGGGCTTAGCTTAAATAGTAGGATGACACAAAATTTTGTACTCGCGGATATCTGCCGGTAAAATCCATAATGGGTACTAAACATGTACCTTTAATGGATACTCACGGGTAACAAGAATAGGTATTTTAATTACCCGTTTTTTAATGAGATGGGTACATGTATCATATTATCCAATCTGCGGATACCTATTATTTGTATACTTTTTGAAAATCAAGTGATAAAAATAAAGTTATGGATGAGAGAAACATTAACAATTGAAGAATTGTTTAAAATTTGATTTTATAGATTTGTGTTTTTTACTTCAACTTAGAAATTAAAGTTGTCTTTAAAGAGATTAATGTTTTTTAAACGGGTGCAACGTACTTGAATTTATTTTTTTAGAAGACTAAATTTATTTGTACTGATATTTTATTATGCAATTTTATTTGAATTATACTTTAAGATCAAATTTTTGTTTGAGTTTATATTTAAAAAAAATTACTTTTAATAATCTTAATTTAAAAAAAAATATCCATGAGTATCTATAAAAATTCATAGGTTAAAAATATCTGCAGGTATCCAAGAAGTAACTAACAGAGTGGAGTTGTTTGTCTCATCCCAACCTGATGTCATGCATAAGTAGGAGGAGGTAGGAGAGGGATCCTTTTTGAAGGTTAACATCGCGAAACCAAGTTGCACCTTTGTTATCAAAGGGGAACTCTTGGAAGGAGAAATCTCCTTTTGTCGTAAAGATTCAACTATTATCGTTAGCCTCTATTGAATCTTGCCCTCTTCCCCACCATATCTCTGCTCTTCCATTCTTGGGTGCCTAACACATTTTGCAATAGGAACTTCCTTAATAATATGCTAGTTGTGCTTGCTGAGAATCACTCCTAGGTTTTTATTAGATATTGTGCTGAATATATAAACGACTTGCTTCTTGAACTTGCTAATGTTAGCACTTTATGTGTTGTTTTGGGGGTTTTGTGCAACTCCACAATGGGTTTTGTAAATATATTGTTTCATAACATGCATCATAACTTCTTTGAGAGATAGATTGGAACTGGCTTAAATTTGCTGAAAGAAAAGCAAGGGTCAAATATGTTGAGCTAAATATCAAGCAAATAGTTCTAGGCTAATAATAATGGATATTTGGATTCAATTATTTTCTTAGGTTATATTATTAAGATCCTTCTCTCGTTGGTTGGTAATGCTCATCCAACAATGATGAGAACTTAGGGCTGGTAAGTTTTTTTTGTCTAATTCATCGACTCTAGTTATGCGAGGTTGATTTAGCATATATTTTCTTTCATTTGAATCAGCCCTATGGGCTTATTAGTGTCTTGTTTATATTGATTGTGAGGAGCAATTTAAATTGTGGTTTTGTCTCGACCCTTGTTGTTGTCGGAAGTTACGGTTGCAATAACTCTAAAAACCTTAACATTGTGGTCAAAATCATAGTCATTGACCTTGTGAAAAACCTTGATTGTGAGTATGGATGCTTGTAGCATTTTATACTAGTGTAGTTATAATGGCTTGAAAAAAAAAACTCAGTACTTTGGGGAATGGATTGTTTCACTTATTTGAGAAATCTGAACATGAAAAATGTGATGCTTACTCCTTTTAGATTGATTACTTGAAACGAATAGGAGTAGTATTAATTTTAAACCTTTTATCCATGTTCAAGTGTGATGTGTTTTTGACAAAAGTGTCTCCACCTTATGTTCTGCATCTAAAATTTTCACTTGTTTCTCAATTTCAGTCCATGGAACAATGCTCCATATAAGGATGCTGCAGAGAAAACTGATATGGGCTATATATCTCTAAATGGATTTCTGTCTCAGGTGCTTATTTTATACTTTTCTTTATTCTTTAACTTTCATGATTGGATGTCTGAAAGGATTTTTGTGATTCCTGATTCTTTAGCATCATTGATGCTAATGGTCTACAAAGGTTTTTTTCCTTGCTAATATAGTGAATAGATTGTGGGGGTGAAGTTGAGACTTGACATAGGTTATCTGCTAGCGATTGTCATCAGTATTATATATATTTCTGTATGATTAAATGAAGAAAGAGAAATAACAAAGAGCAGTAGCTCCCAGCTCAAAGAAGAATATCTAGACTTGACAATTCAGTTAGTATTTGCGTATCCCCCTCATAACAACATTTCTCTCTCTTTAACTAACTTTCCCCAGACCTAACCTATGAGCTGTTTTGTAATAATGGGCCTAACTAATCTTATGTCTACATGTATACACCTAAAGGGGTTTAGGGGATTTTGAAATTGGGTTTGGGTTCCAATCAATTCCACCTCCTATAAATCTTGCCTTGTCCTGAAGGTAAAAGGTACAAAACTTCTCCTTGATACCCTTTGGTTCTTACCAAGTAGCTCCTTCAATTGGTTTAGTCTTCCAAAGGATGAGCCTTTATGTGACTACTTGCCATTACACTTACTTTCTCTAGAAGCTAGAACTTCCTCTGGAGCAACTAGATTCGTGTCTTCAACCTCCATCTCAGGGGGCATTGTGATTTCTATTGCTTTACCTTGATAAGATTTCTTGAGCTAGGATACATTCAACTCAAAATGAACCTTGACTACTTCTGGAAATGGTAGCTTATATGCTACCTCCCTTGTTATGGGCTACAATATGGAAAGGACCAAAGTAGCATAGAGACAATTTTGGATTGATCCACTTTGCTATAGTATATATTCATGTGGTCTCAGTTTAATGTACATTTTAATCACCATTGGCATATGTCACTTGTCTGTGACGAGAATTTGCATGTTTCTTCATACTTTGTTGAACTCTTTGTAGATGATGTTGCAATTGACAAAAAGCTTCGTATCTCTCAACTAAAACACACACACACACACACACACACACTTTGACTCAACTAAGGTTTCCCCATTAAAAAACCGCATGACAATTGGTGGAGGCCTATCATACACAATTTAAAATGGTGTTTTTTAGTTGTTGTATGGTATGATGTATTATACCAAAATTCGGTCCATGACAACCAAAAATGTCATTGTTTTGGCTCTTTGGAAGAAAAACAATGTAGGTAAGTTTTAAGGCATCAGTTAACCATCTTTGTTTGGCTATCCATTTGAGGATGGTAGGAAGTACTCGTGTGCAACAATATTCCTTAGGGGAAAAATAGTTCCTTCCAAACTTGCTCAAGAAAAGCATGTCACAGGCATAGTGATAGATAAATCCATAAATGACTTTCTGGGAAAAAGTTTCAATGAGTCTTGACAGTAAATGAGGGTTTAAGGGTGGTAAAATGTGCATATTTAGATAACTAATCAACTACTACCTTTATAACTTCATACCCATGTGACTATGGAAGCCCATGATAAAGTCCATTGAAATCTCTTCCCAAATTTGCTTTGGGATTGGTGGTAACAACTTAGTTGGGGACAATGTTTGGTATTTGTGTCATTAACATACATCACACCCATGAAAAAATCCATAACACTTTTCTTCTTTCCCTTCTAGTAAAAGTTTCTAACCAACCTCTTGTATGTTTTTGTGGGATTAAAGTGCCTTCCCAAAAGGGTGGAATGAAACTATTGTAATGATACATGATCAACGATGAACTTTTTTTGATAATTATAACAACTTCCCTTCATAGAAAATAATCCTTGCTACCAATTATAACTGGGTTTGCTTGTTGGGTCAGCTTGCAAAGTATTTTGCAATTGAATCAAATCTAGATTTATTTGTATTTCCTTCTTTTACTTAGAAAAGTCCAACCAGAGCGGACTCATACATATGGTTCCCAATTCAACAATAGCATGTCTTATTGGTGTGTCATTTGCGGCTTTGTTTTCAGGACCGTGTTTATTCACAACATCAAATTAGTACCCCAAAAGCTTGCATGGCCAACTTTGTTGCGGAAAAATGATAATTCTTTGGTGGAGTAAATGCTTCAAGCTCCTATGATCGATAAACACCTTGAAACTTTTTCCCATAAGGTAGTGCTTCTAAAGTTGAAGAACAAGAACAAGTGCCATAATAATCTTTTCATGGATAAATTTGTTCTTGATGAAAGAGCCTTGCTAAAGTATGTTATCCGTCTTTGGTCCTACATGAGGACTGTACTGTACCTATCCCATAACCAAAAGAATCACATTCAACCACAAACTCCTTGGTGATATTAGACAAAACTAGTACAACAAAGGAAACTAAACAACCCTTGAGATGATATCAAAGGAAATTTGAGCCTCCTTCCCCAATGAAACCAATATTTTTTAGTTAGAGGGACAAGCTAATTTCCCACAATCCTTGATGAACTTCTTGTAGTACATAGTGAGCCTTAGGAACCCTCTTACTCCCTTGAAATCTCAAGGGACTAGCCAATCTCAAATAGCTTGAACCTTTGAAGGGTCCATTTCCACTCCTTGTGTTGAAACAATATGAATATATTATAATCTTGGTTGTTTGAAGGAATATTTTTTTTTTCTATTTACAACAAACTAGTGTTGGACCAAAAACTTTGACCATTTAATTTAAATGGAAAAGATGATGTTAGGTCTTTTGAGATGATACATCAGGGAGGATCAAACCAATGAGAATTGAGCCAAACCACATAAGGAATTGACACCACCTTCAACCCAAAATCTTAAGGTAATGCGTTTGTGAGTTTTTTTCCTTAAATGTTGTTCAACTTATTCATTTCTACTGAATGTGGGACTTAGACTCACTCTTGGATTCCTAACAATAAAATCATATATAAGTCGGGTACAAACCTCAGCTTAAAAGCTAGTATTGTGATGTTGACTTAGACATAAAGCTACCTACTAAGATGATATTAAAGTCATTCAGAGCTTATAATAGTCAAGTTTATTGGGGCTAGTGTGCCTCCATTATTGAACTCCTTTTAGACCATCTACAAATATCTAATCTCACGCTAAAAATATTCATTCCTTAGTGTGAGGGGGTGTGTTGAAGATCTTACATCAACTAGGAATAAAGCTAAATTATAATATATAAGTGGGGTACAAACATCAACTTAAAAGCTTGTGTTGAGTTAGACATAAACCCATTTACTAAGAGATGAGACTGCCTCCAAGTAGGGCTATACACCAATATATCATCAAAGAATACCAACACATACTTCCTCAATAATGGCTTAAAAATGGAATTCATGGTAGATTGAAAGGTTGAAGGTGCATTTATGATTCCAAAAGGAATCACAAGATACTCATAGTATCCCTTATGGGTGCATAATGCAATTTTGTGTGTATCTTCTTGCCTCATCCTTATTTGATGGAACCCAAATAAAAGAAATCTTAGAGAAAAAAAACATGACCCATTCAACTCATCTAACTACACATTTATGGTTGGAATAGGTTATTTGTCCTGAATAGTTACCTTATTCAACGCTCTAGAGTTCACACACATTCTCCAAGTTTTGTCCTTCTTAACTAAAAATCATTGGACTAGTTCTATGCTTGATTGCACCCTCAATCAACAAGTCCTCCAATTGTTTGTCAATCTCATCCTTGTGGTGGTAAGCATGACTGTACAATCTAACACTCATTGGGTTACTATTTGGCTTCAAGGTGATGGCGTGATCATTGTTCACCTTTGGATTCTGAAAGGCTAATTGGTGTTGATTAAGATTTGCTCAAGTTCCTTACTCTCAAAAGGAGGACTAGCTGATCATGTTGTCCTCATTTTCTATAGCCACATTTTGTATGATATTTCTCGCAAAGATGCAGTATGATTTCTATCTTGGACTTGATATCCCTTAATGTAATCAAATGACCATTCTTCTCAAAGTTCATTGTCTCCCTCTTCCAATTTGTTGCAGTTTTCCCCAAGGTCACTGCCCACCCAACACAAAAGTAGCGTCCATTCCCCCTAACTCCAATCCAACACACATGTATCCACAACTATATTATATCTTCCCACCTTTACTTTTCAATAGCTAGGCAAATTCCTCTTGCCTTGCACCTACTTCCATTTCCTAAACATACTCCGTAAGTTTGTGTCAATCACCTTCAATCCCAAATAAACCACTAACTCTGTAATGTAACTATATAAAATTGTGATGAGCTCTACTATCCACCAACATAATATGGGATAATCATTCAGCAATCCTTTAAACTTAATGGTCTCTGAATGGACTCTTTCTTGATGATCAATTGCCCTAGGATCCAAACCATAACATGTTCTTCTTTGTCCTCTCTCTATCTTTAATGGCAACTAATGATTCTTCCTAGAAGTCATCACTTTTCCCAATGAGTTGGTGCAATTGTTTGTCTAGCATTAGTGAGTGGGATTGTAATGTTTCCCACTCTTGAAACCCAACCCGTTATTGACATGTCTATCACTAGCTATGAAGATTCAGAATAGCAATTTTTGAGGTTGTTACTTCTTTTAATTGCTTGGAAAGATACATTAAAGGAAGTTACTTATTGTTATTATTGTTCGGGTTTGAAAATTTTGGATTTTTGATAATCTGGACGGCTATCCCTGAGTTCCATCTGTTACTTAAAAACTATTGCTTTGTTGCGGGGATAAAACCTCCCTTATATATGTGTATTACCTAAGGAGGGATCAAGTTACTTTATGAGTAACACTAAAATAGTTACTCCTCATTCTCATTTTTTTAATGGTTAAAGATGAGTTACTCACTGTAACAGTTAGATTAAAAAAATACTAAAGGTGGGAATGAGAGTAACTTTTTCAGAGATTGCTAATCCCTCCTCACTTTCTCTCTTGATATATATGTTTATTCTCTTTGCTTCATCTTTTGGATGGGATGGGTTGTTGTTTTCTCTAGCCACGTGACTTGGTTCCTTCATTTATATTTTGTATTTCAGACAAATTGAAAAGAATTATCTTATTTACAATTCTTCAGATTTAGTTGGAAATTGAGGTATTTTTGTTGATGTATCTTTTAAATTATATGGTGCAGTGGGCCCTCATGACATTACTCGATCCAAAACTTAGCTTGGCTAATTTGATTTACATCGGATATAAGGGTAATCCTGCAGCAGCACTCCGTGTCAGTCGTAAAAGATCATTAGATCGCAAGAAGCAAATGACAGAAAGAAATGTGTTCCAATGCTATGTTTTTGGTTCTAAACATGCTGGGAAATCTGCTTTGCTGTACTCCTTACTGGGAAGGCAGGCCTCTGCACCAATCTTCATAATCAATTCCTTGTCTTTGTTGTTTCCTTTTCTTTTATCCATATCAGCATGTGAAATTTGATATACTCATACTTTTTATTGTTTTCTCCCTCCAAAGCAACAATTAATTGTGTCATTTTCACAGGCCTTTCTCAAATAATTATACTCCAACAACAGTTGAGCAGTATGCGACAAATGTCATTGAACTAAAAGGGGTGAGGATGATATTATTTTATGCCATTTTAATGATTTTGTGAAACAGAATTGTCTTCCTCTCATGTTTTGTCTCAGTATACTCTATTGCTGATTACCATATTAGGAAGCATGGTAGACGTTGTTGTGGAAGTTAAATGGGTATAAGATGGATTCTGTATACTCATAATCCTGATGATAGCTATACAGGTAACTCGGAAAATTCTCATATTGCGTGAGATACCTGAGGATGGATTACCGGAATTTTTGTCAAATCAGGATTGTTTGGCTGCGTGCGATGTAGCTGTTTTTGTGTATGACAGGTGGGGTGCAAAATGATTTTAAGTGGTAATAATTTGTTACAGGATTATCGATTCACTTTAGCTAGATTTTTGTTTTGCATTATCGATTTACTTTAGCAAGACTTTTGTTTTGCACGTGGAAACACAAGTAATGCAAGATCTTTCAGAAATGTTTATGATTCACTTAAAGTGGTTGATTGCATGTTGTGTTTCCCTAAGAGCTGGTTAATTATCTATAATCTTCTAACCCATTTTGCATGCATTATTTTGTAATGCAGTAATTCCTTAGAGTCTTGTAGAGAGAAGAGAGATAGAGTGAATGAGAAAAAACAGATGACAAATAGAGTATACAAGTACTAGTGAGACCTACTCACTTTTTAATTCTCTCAATTTTTTCTCTATCCTACCAAATAATCCCGTTTTTATCCCCTATTTCCACCCTCTTCAACCAAACATACCATTAAGGTGATGTTATATTCTGTAACAAAATTCATCTTACACTGCAAAAGATAATCTGGTGTATTAAATTAGCTTATTTTTGGAGAAGTATTTGTATTTTATTCTTCTTTTTCATCCTTCTAGAAAAAATGTTTTCTCATAAATAATCAAGCAAACATCCACTATATCAGCTTTTGTGGTTCTATTACATGGACATTAATGCTGTCGAAGTAGAATGACTGTCTCAATCTTCATTGCATATTTGTAGTACAACTATTTCCTGCATTTCGTTCCAGTATCAATATTTAAAATGCGTCCTGTTTTACAGCTCAGATGAATATTCCTGGAAGAAATCCAGAGATTTGCTTGAGAAGGTTGTTAGACATGGAGAACTAACTGGTTATAGAACCCCTTGCCTTGTCGTCGCTGCTAAGGATGATTTATCTCCATTACCAAGGGCAGTACTAGATTCATTTAAGGTAACGCGTTTTCAGCTCATGATTACAATATAGTTGCATACACGATGATTATCTGTAATGTCTAACTAAGTTGCGTATTTTTTTTATATTTTTATATAGGTTACCCAGGAATTGGGAATAAAGGCACCTGTTCACGTCAGTATGAAACTAGGTGATTCGAGTAATGTGTATAATAAAATTGTTAATGCAGCAGAACACCCTCATTTGAGCATTCCAGAAACTGAGATTTCACGAAGAAAGAAGCAACACCACCAGCTTCATCGCTCTCTTATTTTTGCCTTGGGTGCGTTTATTTTATCCACACTCGATATATTAACGCATACACTACAAACTTCCACAACATCTATTTTTTTCATTTTACGTACTAAACCATTTAAATAACTTCATACCTTGAATTTACAGTTGGGGCTGCTATGGCGGTTGCCGGTTTGACAGCTTGTCGCGTGCGTGCAGCGAAGAAGAATGCTAGTACTGCTTAGCAACCAAACAACCGTTATGCTTTTGCTTCGAACTTATTAACAGTTGACTTCATCACCAGTATTTTGCTTTCTAACCTTGGGCTACCTAAATTTAAATGTTTGATGTATAGCAATTACAGATTATCTTCATTGTTGTTGTAAGCATGTTTTAACAAGGCTTCTTCAATATGATTTATATCTAGTTTTTTTATTTGGTTTCCATTGGATGTACATTATAACCTCTCTAATAAGATCAAATTTCAAGACGTTTTGATAGCCCTTTACTATTCTCCCGAGCCATGTTTTTTTTTCTTCATTTTTTATCCCTTCCAACACCCTTTGGAGTCAACCTGTGGAAGTAGGTAAGGAAACATGAAAGCCAGTCAAATGTGACGTTTAACATAATTGTTGAAGATGTTAACTAACAAGGTTTGTTGTGAGATGTTGTAATGGTTCCTAAAACCAAACCAACCACACAATATTCAAGTAATATTTTGTTATTTGAATGAAGTGATTTATTGGATAAAATTTCTAGCGTACAAAAGACAAGTGTTGACAACAGGGAAACAAAGCAGGGATGTTAAGCAAGGGGAAGGAAAATCTATTACAACCTATCCTCTTTCTACTTACAATAATATATGATTCTCGTAATCCTGAAAACGTGGAGGCATTTTACGCATGTCATTGTTTTTTCGATTAGTTATGTCCATCAACATGTCCCTTTAAGGCCATATCCTTAATATTTTTAACTATATCTTACCTTCCCCGTTAAAATAACCTTGTCCGCAAAGCCAAGTTAAATTGCTTATTAATGTCATATAGAGATTCCCATGTACGTACATAGAGCCTGTCCACTGGATAAACAAAAAAAGAAAAAAAAAGTATAATGTAGTTGAAGTTGAGGGAAACTAGAACAAGGAATGTGCTGATCTTGCGAATCACCAAGTCACAACTTCAGTAGTCAAACATGAAAGACTAGAGAAAGTTTCGCATGAAGCTATATAACATTAGTAGGACAGGCTCCAATTAAAAACTAAAACCTTAGAATGGTCGATTTCAATACCTCGATATAAAATGTTATGGCTTAATATTCCAATTTGTGTTGGTAAAATGAAACATTTAAAAGCTTAGCAAGTAGTAAGTGTTGTTGTATAACACTACTTAAGTGTTCAAGATGGAGGTTCTACTTGGAGTTATAGATAAAAATGTCATCCAAGAATATTAGCATAAACTTATGTAGAAATCAACGAAAGACATTAGTCATGTTGGACTGAAAAGTAAGTGAGGCGTTGGTTAACCTAAGGGCAATGTACTACTCATAATGTCCATGATGAAAGTGAAAATAGTTTTATGATTATCTGTTAAAGTGTTAACAATGGAAAATATGAAAATATTATTAGAGTAAATGCAGAATAAATTTAGACATGAGAATGTAAGGTATTATCATAAGAGAATTTTAATGCTTCACAATCACAACCGATTCAGACTATATAAAATGAACTCTAAAAGTTGCTTTTATAGACATAGAGAAAGTGCTCACATTTACTCTATACTTACTAATACTAAACTCATGAGAAGTACCCTATCATATGTTAAAAGTTTTAACACTCCTTCTTGAGATATGTTTCTTTAAAACTCAAATCATAATTATTATGATATTAATCATCTTCATCATCGATACCCTGACCATCTTCATTATTATCATCATCCTCACTATCTTTATTATCATCCTCATCATTATCATCCTCATCTTCTTCTTCATGACATTCTTCAAAAACATGTTTAAGCTTGTGTAACTAAAACTTTTGTTTCATTCAAATGTGACAAAATTATCAAAGTGAGACTCCTTGATCTGGTGCTCCTACAAACCATCTAACTTTGTTTTTCCTATCCTTTGATTTTTTTTGCTAAAGGTGAATGATTTTAGCATTGAGTTTTTCATTTTGCTTCTTAGACCTTTAGCAAGATTCAACACATTTTATAGCTAATTTTCATGACATTCTTTTGCAACGTCTTAAGAATTTTTTTTTGCAAATCATGAAGAACCTTATTTTCTTTCAAATTCTTGTTGAGATGCTCGTGTTCTACTTTGTAGATTCCATATCATGACTTATCTTTGAGTTCATGACTTTCAATTGTTGTAATTTTGAGCTCATATTTTTCAGAGTGAAAAAACTCGAGTGACTAAGTCTTCTGTGTCACAAATACGAGTCTTCTACCTTGTTTGCGAATGCTTGTTCCTCTTTTTCCTTCCTTTCAATTGGAAAAAATATCTTTCAGCTAAACAATCATCCACTCACTTCCAAATGGATTAAATATTTTACATTTCATTTTTTCAAAACTAGAGAATACTTTTTCTCTAACATCTTTCCCTCACTTGATAAACTCTGACTGGTACCTATCAAATATTTGAAATGCCTGAGGGAGTCTCAAAAGACATAACTTCTTTGTCTACCACTGTTATATGATTTCCATTTCTTATGGTGACTTTAAACATGTATGTCTTGTCTAACTTTAAAGATATTGATATTATAAATCATCTGTAAAGTAAATGCAAAATAATATTAGATAGATAAAAGAAGGTAGAGTATTTTATCAGAAGAAAATGTTTCACAATTACAAGAAATTCAAACTACTCAAAATGAACTCTAAGAGTTACTTTTGTAGACTTAGAAAAGTGCTCACATTTACTCCACAAGTACTAAACTATTCAACTTCTCATATATTATGAGAAACAATTTATTTTAATTTAAAAAAACATTAAATGATAACAAAAAATTCATCGGAAGGTAACCCATCAAATAAGAAGAAACTTCTCAAATTTTAACATGATCTTTAGGTTTGACCAATGTTATGTGATACCCTAAACGTAAATCCATCTTGGAAAAAAATTAAACATCTTAGGTTCATCCAATACTTCATTCACTATTGGTATTAACAAAGAATTATTCACTATTATGGTATTCAACCAATTGTTAGTACAAAAGCATCATGAACTATCTTTCTATTATTAAAATAATGGGAGTTAAAAGTAGGCTAATACTTAAACAAGTCAATTCAATCTAACACTTTTGAGAGAAGGAATAACTATATGACTTAAGGTGCATAAAAGAAACAACTCTCTTAAAGTGGAATGGAATGATCTTGAGTGCATGAGGGTATCACACCCCTCAAAATTGCAAACACCTTTAACAATAAACTTACATGGCAACGAAGTTTGAAGGTGAATTAGATGGCAAATAAATATGTTCTAAATTAATCTAAATGAATGCAAGATAAAGTGTTGTTAAGAAGTGGACTTTAAGTCTAACACAACCTCATAAAACCAGCTCAGTGAGGTGAGGTTATATACTATGAAAGACTCTAATATCTAGTCGATGTGGGATCTCCAACATATGTACAATTCAACAATAACAATAGTGGTTAAAACGTTTAAGGTGATGGATGTTAATAAAAAAAAGTGTTGACTTGTAAGATTACAAATTCATTATCCAAATAAAACTTAATACCGAAAATGATACTCCAAGTTGAGATTGCAAAGAGAGTCAATTAAGGATCAAGTAAAGTATCCAAAATATGGTAGAAGGATTTAAAAGTTTCTTCAACATCTAGTTGTTGCTAAATTTTGTGATGTTGTTCATCATAGAATAAGAGAGCATTTACTACTCGTTTAAAGTCAATAACAATATCCTTCATTTGTGTGATCATCACCATTATAGTCAACGAAAATACTATAATGGTTCCTACAACTAAAATCACCATATAATATATAATATTTTATGTTGTGAAGAATGATTTATTAGTGAAATTTTTCCCAAGTGCTGAAGAGAAAATGTAGGAAACAAACCAAACAAGAACATTATATAAGAAAAAAAAAATTTACTCCTTTTCTATCCGCAATCTCAATAATGCATGTTTCTCACAATCTCAAAAACATGTATGCACTTAACTTATATAATTGCACTTTCAAACATAACCATTCCTATCAATTTGTCCTTATCACCATCTATGAATGTGTCCCTTAACATTTTTAATAATAAAACATGCTTGTATATAAACTCTATTTTTTTTCCTATTTGCATATTAAGGATTCCTCCTTAAAGGCCCAAACCTTTTGGACTTGGAGTGTGACACTAATTGATGTAACCATAGTGGCAATTGCTTCCTGCACCCCACAATTTTTACAGAGACTATTTTACCTTTCTTTTAAAGTGATTTTTAGATTACCTGTTCTGAAATATTTTTCAGAACACACTCTCTAGAATTCATGAAATACATTGGAATAATTTTTTCGGAACAAGATTTCTAGAATAAAAATTCTGGAACACAGGTAATACATTCTGGAATAAAATTTTCGGAATAGGATTTCTAGAAACTTCCAAAATGTACATAATATCTTTGGAATGTATTTTCTGAAATGAGTTTTTCAGAACAATCTTTCCAAAACACATTTCATGTGTTCTAAAAAAGTTTTTGAAACGATAATTTTTTTCTAACGTTTTCCTTCTCTTCTTCTTCTTTAACGGTGATGCTGCAAAAGTGACGACAATGGTGACGACAACAATCATGAGGGTGTAGGGAGGGAGAAATAATTTTGATAATTCATTCATTTCACCTAATTGAGGCGTGGGGGGGGGGGGGGGGGGGGGGGGGGGGGGGGAGAGGTGGTAAGGGGGCGATTGTGTGGGGTGGAACTATAGTGAAAATACAAAAAAAAAAAAAAACATTGTTTT
>Ga0123342_1003970_pt1 | contig 23159 bp, 4 predicted proteins | sample Turbeawhitnodule_FD_89960 | JGI IMG/M metagenome (GOLD analysis project Ga0123342, IMG submission 89960) | Root nodule microbial communities of legume samples collected from Mexico - Turtle bean Mexico white nodule | ecosystem: Host-associated > Plants > Roots > Nodule | place: Mexico: Nepantla... | reverse complement strand
TTATAATTTTTCATATTATATTAATATTTTTAATATTATGTATATAATTATTATGATAATAGTTGGTAGGTAATAGAGATCAGTGGATGATAGTTCGTAGGTAATAGAGATTCGTGAGTAATAATTGGTAGGTAATAAAGATCCGTAGGTAAAAGTTAGTAGGTAATAAGATTCGTAGATAATAGTTGGTAGGTAATGATGAATTTACCTACGGATTCATAATTCGTGGGTAATAGTAGGTAGGTAATGCTGAATTTACCTATGAATTCAGAATTTGTAGGTAATGTCCGTAGGTAATATTGTTCGTAGGTAATATCCGTAGGTAATGCGAAATTTACCTACGGACTCAGATCCGTGGGTAAAAATCCGTAGATAATACTAATTTTTTTTATAATGTTTAATTATTTCAGTGATGTTGTATAGATTTTTTATCCATTGAAAAGTTTTAAAATATTTTTTTTCATAGTTTAATTTTTATTTTTGTGTGTATTGTACTGTTTTAAAGATATAATTGTTTTGTACAAGACACTGCAAAACATTTAAGATGTGAATCTTCCAATGCCTAAAAACCCCAGATTCATTTTCTAATAAGAAGTTCTTAATCTCCCCTCTTTTCAGTTAAAAGGTAGCGGGTAGTAAATTTTCTAGCTATATATGTTCTATTAGCTTCCTCTTTAATAAAACGTTTAGATTTAGAATAAATTTACAAAAAAATTGTCAATATAGTCCAATGTATTTTCTTTTATTTCTTATATTCTTTTGAAATACCTTGTTATTTAAAACATCATTTAACATATAACTTATAGTAGTTTATTATATTTTTTATTTTTACCATCCAAATTTTATGAACACTAGTTGTTTAATAGTTATTTGACATTGCAATTTTTGTTGTAAGTACAATACGTGAGGTTAATAATATGTTTTTTTTATCAACATAATAAATTTAGAGTATTTTTAAGAAATATTTTAACCCTATTACAAAAAGAATAAATTACTCACATAGTCTCAAAATATATCTCAGTATATGGTCTTCACAACCTTAATTTGTCAATCCTCATTCAAAAAGTTGTGTTGACCTTGTTATAGTTTGGTATAATCTTATGTTCCTGCTAGGAAGATGAGACCTAAAGAACTGTTGAAGTCTTCGTCTTCCTCCTTCTTTTGGACAGGTTGCTAAAGTTTCACTGTGATCTTTCTGGTCTTTACGCTACTCTTTCGACTCTCAGTCTCAGGATGAATGCCAAATGGGGGAAGTACATGTAGAAGGCACTCCGACGCTCAAGTCAGTAAAGAGGGTATTCGGCACTCGGGTGTGTTCAGTGATAATGACATACCTTTCTTCTTGGAATGTGCGTTATTTATATTATTTTAATAGGCTTACCTTATTGGATCTGATTAGTGGAATGAATCACACTTATGATTGCATTACCTAATTCTTAATGGTAATTTAGCTTCACTGACCTTGATTTGAGCGTTAATGATTTAATGTGCCGATCGACCAGACTGTCGTGGAGTCTCGATTATCTTGTTTAGAGAGACGAAATCTCGGTTAGCTCAGTCTCGTCTAATACCAATACACCTTACAATATATTTTCACAATTAAACCTAACGAGCCATAAGATGTATAGATTTCCAATCATTGAATATATGTTGGAGAATAATATCAGTGATTGTGGTTCTTGTTCAAATATATTAAGCTAAGAGTTTCAAACAAATCCCCCCAATTATTTGCCATGTTCAAGAGTTGTTTTGATTTATCGACTTAGCTAAAACCAGAATTTGATGTATATTGTTCCTTCCTAGCACTGTTCCCGATGTTGTTCTCCAACATCCAGCTTCTAAGTCAACCGATGAAGACCTACAACTTCACACACAATATATGTTTCAAGAGTATCTTTTTAGTCTAATAGTAGGGTATTATTCAATTCAATAGTTAAGTATCATTTTGCAAGCTTAGGTTATTTAAATGAGTAGTGTTTAATGACTATAATATTTCTGTTTTAGTCCTTTATGTATAACCATATGCTCAAAGCCAAATTTATGTTCCTGCAATATTATGTCACACAATTTTTAGACATATAATAGGACATTGAACTCATTATAATAATATGTTTGTGTTTAATATAGTCTTCCCTTATCATCCTATATTAAAATTCTTTCTCTTCAATTGTTAGGATACTTCTAGAGAGAAAAGTGTAAGATTGGTCACTAACGATTTTTAAATTTTTATTTCTAATTATTTTCAAAGAGTGCAAGATATAATATATTTTGATATAATAGAACAACAAGGCTTGATGGTAATCCCATTGTGGCACATCTCATGAAAATAGTTCACATAGTATAATTTTATAATCATTGGCATACATATATTTATTTTCAAGTATTATTCATGTTTCTCATCCTACCGCTATTATTAAAAAAAATCATTAAATAGTAATTAAATTTAGAAAAAATAATAATTAATCACTATATTCTTACCTTTTTTTTTTTTCATTTCCTACACAATATATTTAGTTCAGTGTATTAATACGAAATAATATAGTTGAGAATTCCAATAGGATTGAAGCTTGGAAATTAGTATAAGAAAAGAATATCAATAATTTTTCCAAATTATGTGAAATGATTTTATAAAAAAAATGAAATAGAGGAGAATAATTAAGAATAATTTATTAAAAGAAAATACTTCAAGAGACACCTAACATAGAAAAGTAGATATTAAATATGACAAATAGGAGAAACTTGACTAACACAATACTCAACCGTTTAAATTTAAATCTAATTCATCTTTATAAAATAAAATTTACATCTAATTATACAATATAATTTCACCAACCTTATCTTTAATTGATATAAACTATTCTATGGTAAAAAAAAAAACTTAAATAAAGTTGAAAAAGTTAATAACTAGATAAATAAATTATTATAAAAGAAAAAGAAATACATCTAAAATTAAAATTAAAATAATAATAATTAATAACATAAGTTTATAAAACTAAAATAATAATAATACACTGTTAGAGTGTATTAGCAAAATATAAATGTTATAACCTTAATATAAGAAAAACACTTATATATAAAAATGCATACTCCATAAAGGTGCATTGTTACTGTTAACATCTCTATCCACTTATAACATTTATATGTATAAAGATCTATTATTTGACTAACTAAAAAACTGATTCTTATAATTTCTAACTTATATATATATATATATATATATTAAATATATTATTTAAATATTTGATATCGATTTCCATATGTTAGAAAAAACGGTGAAATGTAGAATATGCAGCATATGCATAATAAACAAATTACAGTTGCAAAACTAAAATAAGTATATATAATCATTTTATATGCATGTCTAACTGCATAAACAAATTACAGTTGCAAAACTTAAATAAGTGTATATAATCATTTTCACTTCTCAAAACTCAAAACTCAAAATATAGTAAACATATTACTATATTCTTTTCTTATTTTATTCTTATATTAATATTTAATTTTATTTTATTATAATGGACATTAAGTTATTTTTTATTTTTTCTAAAACATTTGATATATTTAAAGTGACTTTTGTATTGAGAGAGAGCTGGAGAGATTTTTTAGATAATTCAATCATTTTCTAATATCTATTAAATAACTAATCATTTTTATAATTAATTGAAAATTGCTTCACTTTAACAAAAATAATTATACTGTAATTTTTAATTTTAAATATGGAATTAGGTTGTGAAACGACGAAACAGTTTATTAAACTTGAAAAGAAACATTAAAACAATTTTTTTTATATCTTCATCTTTCTTAAAAAAAAATTCTTATTAGTTTAATTGATATCTTTTATTTAATTTTTAATATTAAAAATATTTATATATAAATGATTAAAATATAAAAGTGGATCCACAGACGTAATATCTGTGTTTTGCTGTTTTCCGTAGTATATAAATCCAAACTGAATATAACATTTCTTTACCTAATACTCCTCTTAACTGTCACACTCATTATTTCGATCCAACTAATATAAAAACAGCACATTTTAGAAAATAAAAACCGAATGTCCTACGTTATAAAATTAAAATGTGGAAACAACACTATCCAACAAATAAAGGGGTCAAAAACTATCCTCTTTCCTTGCTAGAGTTTATAGGAAAAAAACGTTATTTGAATGGAAAATAATAAGTCTACAATCTTAGAGTTTATATAATGTGATGAGTTTAAAAATAATATATATAATCAAAAGATAAATTTATAATCAAATAATATAAAAAATTATTAAAATAATAATATTAGAAGAGGTAAGTTATAAAAAAATTGGAGTTTTGAACAATTTGAAGAGGTTAGAGAAAGTGAAAGTGATAACTTCTTCCGTATTAATTAATTAATATTCTGGAGCCCAGTCTCTTCATAAACCCATCAATTACCTCAGAAAAGTGCCGGAAAAAAATTAATTACCTCAGAAAAGTTAAAAACCTACCTGTAAACTTCCACCACCTACCTCCTTAGTTAGAACCGAAACCACCCAAATACTAACTAAAAACCTTCCCTTCCACGGTATTTAAAAAACGGTTACACTTTTTAAGTTTCAAGCTTCTTCCCAACTGAATCTTTATTTATTCATTTACTAACAGAAAAACCCAAAATATTAACGTAATAATAATAACAACCACGCGCACCAGCCTCTGTGTCACATTTCCGATGAAAGCTACCATGAGGGACGGCGGCGACGATCGCGTGAAGGGCTCGTGGAGTCCTCAGGAGGACGCCACGCTAATGAAATTGGTGAACGAGCACGGCCCGCGGAACTGGTCCGTCATCAGCAGCGGCATTCCGGGGCGCTCCGGCAAGTCCTGCCGGTTGCGATGGTGCAACCAGCTCAGCCCGGACGTGAGGCATCGGCCCTTCAGTCCGATGGAGGACGAGATCATCATCAAGGCTCACGCTGTTCACGGGAATAAGTGGGCCACCATCTCGCGCCTCCTCTCTGGCCGCACCGACAACGCCATTAAGAACCACTGGAACTCCACCCTCCGGCGCCGTGGCACGACGGAGCACTCCTCGTCGTCGTCGGCATCGCCGAGATCCAAGCGGCCCTCTCCGTTGGAGTTATGCTATCCTCTGAAGAAACAGCGTGTGGAGAAGGAAAACGAGGAAGAGTGCATGGCGATTCCCCTTATGAAGCCGTTGAGTCTTTTTCCGTCTGGGGAAAAGTCGGAGGGAGAAATGATGGAAGAGGAAGAAAAGGAGGAAGAAAGAGAAGGAGAAGAGTTTGAAGTGAATAATATTAACACGGCTTCGGATCAAGATTACTTTCTGCAGATGATGCAGCAGATGATAGCTGATGAGGTTCGGAATTATGTTGATAGTTTGCGTCATCAAAGGCAACATGAAATCATTCATCCAGGGTTAAAGTTTCATCCCAAATAAAATATTTTTACTTTTTTACTGGTTTCTCATTTTACATATTTTTTTAGTTATTTGGGATCTAATTTTAATTAAGATCTAAGCTTCCATGATCACCAGGGTTTAATATTTGTATTATCATTCAGTTTTAAACGAGATTGATGATTCTAAGATGGGTAAATATATGAGTGCTGATATTTTGATACAAAAAAGCAAAATAATAATATTTTAATAATATTTGCTTAATTTTTTAATTTTTAAAATATTAATATATATTATAAAAGTGAGTTATAAAGTAAATTTAATTTTTTTAAAGATTGTTTTTCATATAAATTTTCCACCGCACAAATTTTGAGAAGAAAAACTATATTCAACTATTTTAATAACATAATAATATATATTCATATTTTAAGTTTAAAAATAAAACAAATCTAATTAAAATATTATTATTTTGAATGATATATATTTGTATTTTAAGTTAAATGATCATGATAATATTAACTAGAATAACAACAAGATAATCTTGATAACAATAACAATTAAGAAGAATAAGAAGAAAGAGGACTTTTTTTTTACTTTTCTTTAAATTTGTTTCCCTCTCATTATTGTATCAAATAATAGTACCACTCAACTTCCTATCAACCTTAATTCTTCTAATTATTATACATGGTTCAAGCATGTTAGGTCTCTTCTCATTGCTGTGATTCTACAATAACTAACCCGAGTTTTTTTTTCTAAGTTATTTATCTTGCTCTTCTTGGCTCATGTGATCCTCAAGTACGTTCAATCATGTCATCTGTTGACTCTTCTCATCATGTATGGCTTGCAATGAACATAATGGCATTACCCACTTAACCACTTCTACACAAACTCCTGAACATAATGGTCTACCTGAACGAAAACACTATCAAATAACAGAGAATAATGTACAATTTCTTCTAATCATGCTTCTCTCCCTCTTCAATTTTGGCCATGTGCTTTTCAAACTACAACATATGCTCACACCTAGACTTAATATCACCACCCTTATCCCATTATCCCATCATGTTTCAACAACTACCTCGTCATCAATTATTTAAGATATCCAAACCCACAACTTTATAAAATATAAAATTGATAGATGAGATTTTAGTCTAATTCAACTTTATAAAATATAAAATTAATACATGAGATGACATCTTTAGGCGATGTGAAATCTCCAACTGCTAAAACCACTCATCCCATATTCCAGAAAAACAGCCATTTCAAAACCTAAAATGTTATTTTCAGTCACCAAATACCCACTTTCCTCCATTTGTGGAACCAACGTGTGTGACCACGGCTCTTCAACATGTTTGAATGGAAACAACTCATGTGTGATGAATCTACAACTTTAATAAAAAAAATGGCGTTTGGTCTCTTGCCTCTCCTCAACACCATTGCAATGGGTGTTTTGATTAAAGCGGAGTACGTATGGGTTCATTGCTCATTACAAGGCACGATTAGTTGATAAAGGTTTTCATCAGCATCTAAGCATTGATTTCAAGGAAACTTTAGTCCTGTTATCAAGCTTGTGTTTTGCATTGCCATCTTAAATCGCTAGACTCTCAGCTAAATGGATGTCAATAATGTCTTTTTACACGACAGTGACTGAGGGAGTTTACATATCTCAACCTACCGGTTTTGTTCATCTGAATTTTCAAAACCATGTTTGGAAACTTCACAAAGCAATCAATAGGCACACCATTGGTTTTACAACGACTAAAATTCTTTGGCTAGAACAAGTTCTATACAATCCAAATTCACCAACCATTTGATTATGTGTCAATTCTGTTTTTTCGCTCCAGTATGAAGCATCTTGCAATTGACTTAAGTGCCTCTCAATCACAACCTCGGAAATTTACTCACTAAACATCTCTCAACCGCGAGACAATCTTTCGGATATGCATGATTGGTGCAATGCAATCCCCTCCATCCTGCGGGAGCATATAGGAGTACTAACAGAAACTTGATTTTATTTCTTTGTTTATTTACTTACTTTAGATCTTATTTCTTTGTTTTAAAAAAATTGATTAGTTTACTTACTTTAGATCTTATTTCATAGCATGTTATTAGTTAAGTTTGCTATTATTATTTTAAATTATGCACCAATTAAGTTACAAATATTCACATTGTACCATAAGATTTAATAATATTTCATCTATTTAATTAGGATTGAAAAAGAATAATACATTGTTCATATTATATGATGTACAATAATTAAATTCTTTTAGTTAAAGAAACAATATAACAATGCCAGAGTATTTTCAATAGGAATGACTATTTACGAATAATAAAATAATTTTACTACAGATATCATTGTACAAAATTGTAAAAAAAATAATCTGAAACTTGATTCTTTAAGTTTAAACAAACAGCTCATACATATAAAATCTACAGTAAAATAATATTTTGGATTTAGGAATTATTGTAAACATCTTTATTTGTATATCTTACATTTATTTGAAATCATAAAATTTATTTTTGAAAAATGTTATAATAGAAAAATCATAGAAGTGAGATGGAAAATCAACTCATTTTTAAGAAATAAAATTCTACTATCCAATCATTAAAAAAATAAAAAAATAAAAACGATAAAATCTCTACTTTTCCAACATGAAACAATGCAAAGAAATAATTCTTCAATGCTCTGTTCTACAACCAAAACGAAATCATATACTGAAAAACCATACATTCTAACATATGCATGCTGTTGATGTTAATTTCAGAAGGCGCTCGAAAACGAAATCATTGAATATATGAATTTCACTTATGAGTTTTCTAATGTGAGCTAACACTGGAGATTCACTTTTCAAAAACTAGTAGATTCATGAACTGTTAATTGGCCAACATGAAATAGAATTTCCGTAAAAATCAAACAAACACTTCTTATATATCGTGCTTAAATTCCTTGATTATTACTCACAAAGACTAAAACAAGTTCCAATTTCCTTCAGTTGTTATGAATCAAAATATCATGTACTCAATCATGTTTTTTAAATTATGTCTAGCATTGATTAAACGACAGATAGAAACTTAAAAGAAACTGGAACTAACAATGCAACAATATATGAGGAAATTTAAAAAATAAAAAATCAATTTCTTCAAATTTCTATCCATCAAAACAATTACATGATTAAACTTGATCTAGCATTGCGGTTAGATGTTTGAATCAGAAAATTAAATAATTAAATCTAACGAAAGTGCAGTAGATATAATCCAAAATTATAATTGCCCTAACAAATTTTAGGGCAACGTCTAGGCGAAATAAAAAAGTGAAAATCAGAAATGCAAATTTGAAATTCTGTTGATTCGCACATTGTTTCAAACTAATGACAAAACCAAACATCAACTAATTAAAGCCAACAAAATGTATCAAAACATAAAAAGGAGATGCCAGTAACACTAACTACTGGGTTTCACCTTCTTCGAGAACATAAATAATTGTAAAGACCAACAGAAACAAACTAGGATTAACGCACTACTTGGATCTCTGTCTCATCTTTCGGCGCTTCCTCTTCAATCTCCTCATACGCTTCTTCTTCCACTACAAAAAGAGAAAGAGAGAGATCGTAATCAAAACTGAGCCGCGTCACAGAAACGGAATAGAAAAAGGAAGAGAAGGAATCATCAGTGGAGAAGTGAAGCTACCTTGGCCCTCATGGTGAACAAACTCTGAACCCTTTTTGACTCCGAACCCTAGCCGATTGCTGCTGAGAAGTAACAGAGGACTAAGAAGAAAATATATCTTACTGATGAAGCAATTTATAGCCTACAAGAAACCCTAGCAAGTATTGGGCTCTAACGAAAGGCCCATCTTGCACCCATCGTTAATCAATGGGCTTCGATAGGTTTTAGCAATAACAACATGTATCCCAGGCTAGGCTCTTTCTTCCTGCACCTCTATTGTTTCTCTTAACACTCCATAGGTCAGACGAAAAAACTAATTTTCAGACAAAAATACTATTTTATTTTTAAAAATTCTAAAATATAAAATCTGAAAGATATTTCTGATTTAAAATATATATTTTTATTTAAAAATCCTGTAGAATCCAATTTTTGGATTATATAATATATATATTTTTTTAAAATTACACATTCTAAATTGTATAATTCAGAAACTATTTATAAAAATATCTTTCTAATTCTATAATTTAGAAAATACTTTTAAAATTCTATAATTTGGATAAAATATTCCAAAATAAAAAATATCAATAAAATATGTTCCAAAATATTGAGAAACAGCCCCAGGCTAATGTTACCTTTGTTAAATGAAGAAGAAAATAGACAGTAAGGAGCTGTCAGAAAATATAAGATGGAAAGATGGAGGTAAATGGGCCTAGGCCCAGGTCTCACATTTTCTCTACAATTAAAATTTCTATTCATAGTATAATTAAATATAAATTAATATTTTTGTAATTTAAAATTGTTATAGAGGGTTAAAAGTTAATAGAGTATGAATTAATAGATAAAATTAATTGGATGTCATGTCCTCTTTGGGATTTTAAAGACGCAATATTCAAAATATTTTCTTCACTTAATCAAAATTTAAAAATTACTAATAATAAATTTAATAAAATGTACAGTTATTGAATCAAGTTTCATAATTTAATTAAGAATTGTTAGTAATAAAAATGGAAGATTAGTTAATGGGATGTGATGTTTTATTAATTCTTTAACTTAAAATGCAAGTTGCAACAATCAGTTATTTTAAAATCTTTCTGTAAATTCAAGAAAATAAAAAAAATTAGTAGTAACAGTGATAATCATAACAGTTTATATTTTTATTTAATATAAGTCATAAATGTTATAAATTATGTCCTATAAATTTTTATATAAACATTAACAAACTTAAAATTTAATAGAGAATTAATTATTTAAAAATAATTTTTTTAATTATATGTTTTAAAAGTTTAAGTTTTGATAAGTTTTCATTTAAAAAATATTATATAAATAACATTAAAATTATAGAAATGGTATATATTTAATATTTAAATCAAGTTAAAGATAAATTATAATAACCAAAATATTGAGAATAAATTATTTTGATGCAACATATTTTTAATTTTGGACTAAAGTGTCCATGTTTTGATAACTTATTATCTTAATAGAATATTAAACATGTTTTGTTATAAGTAATAAAAATAAGAAGAAGAAAAAATAGGAAAAATATTCTAATAATTTGGATGTGTATATATCTTTTACGAGTAGTGATGAATCCTATATCTAGAGATTTAATAAAAATAATTAAATCTACAAATTTCAGCATACACATATTTTTTATTCAAATAATTATGTAATTTTAATTGTCAACTACATCTATATATAAAAAGGAAAATATCACTTTATTCCAACTAAATATATAAAAAAAGTTAGATTCATCTTTCTATAATTATAATTATAATAATAATAATAATAACATTAACAATATAATTTTTTGAGAAAGAAAAGGTTAAATAGATGTTCCTTTTAATTTGAGTTTAAGAACCCAAATAGTGTCCATTTAATAATTGCAAACATCCTTTTTTTCAGAAAAATAAATATCTCCTAATTACAATATAGGTAAAATTAAGTTCCATAAATAATTATAATAAAAAATATCGCATGATTATAAGTATAGCTAAAAATTAAGTTCCATAAATAAATTATAATAACATATCATAAAATAATAAGTTTTTCATAATTACAAATAAATTTTAGATATAGAGAAGTTAATTAGATGTACATTATATATGTTCATTGTATAAGTATAGACAAGTTTGTTTTACTATCTAAACTATCATCACCATAATTCATTGCTGAGTTAAATGTTATAATATGTTTTATACTAAAAATTTATTTATCACATAAAAAATTAACATTATCAAATATTTATTCTAATAATTTTCAATCATAAAAAAATTAAAATTTTGACTAAAAACAAAAATTAATATTACATAGGAATTTAAAACGTATTTAAGTAAATTCTGATCTCTTCAACAAAATAGTAAAACATATGTTTCAACTCCTTCTACCACAACAATCACCATGTGTCTTTTGAATGGAAGGGATTAAGTCAGGGTTCCACAAGCAAAAGGAAAATTATTTTTCCCACTCATATTATATAAAAGTTTATAATAAAATGGAAATTTCTGGAAAAAAAATTAGAACATAATGATTGATAATTTTCACTTTACGAAGTAAAGATGATCACAACTTAAAAAAATTATAAACAGAAGATGGAGGCTTTCAATCAAATTCGTAGTTTTGTTGGTTTTCTTGGTCATTTCATCAGATATGTGCATGAAGTCAAAAGCAAGAGGACCTGTGTTATTCACGTGTAGTCCAAATAATTAATGTGTAGCCTTCTGCATTTATTATCTAATATGGCTCAAATCGATAACGACAAAAGGGTTGTTTCCCCTTTTAGTGGATCTAATATCTCCTTAATTTCAATAAAACTTATGTTTTAAGTGTACAAAAAATTATATTTATTTATTTTATATGTTTGATAGTATTAATCTATGAAGCTCGGATACTCCTCTTAAATGGCATCGGACACCGACACTTGTATGACACTTGTAGGATACGTATCTGTGAAGTGTCAAATTCAAAAAGTATTAGATTTCTGAGAATTCTAGTACGGTTCTAACACAATTTAAAATATATATATATATATATTAATTTTCTAAAAATTCAAACTTTATTGTATAAATTGTTATTATGATTATAAAAATAAGAAACAAATCCTTGTGAACCAGTCATGAAAAACATCTGTCTACTCTAAAAAATAATCTGAAACATACTTGTACACATAAATCTTTATTGTCAATTTATATAATTATATAATATATAAATTCGTGTCTCGTGTTCTATATTTTATAAATTTTACGTATTTTCGTATTCGTTCGTGTCGTATCAGTATGCGCTAGTATTAACCACGAATTTATCTCTTTTTGTCCGTTTTTAAATCTAGATATTGATTTCATCTTTTCAGGTTCCATCTTGTTATAGAATATAAGCTGCTGTTTTCTTACGGGACTATGTTATTTTATAGTTTCTTTTAATACTTCTTCAGTACTGCTTATATGAACTTTCTAGTAAAAACTTATTATTTTTAATACAGCTATAAATTTTATATACTACAAGAAAAATTCATTTTATCTGTCAACAAAAAGTGAAGGTTATAAAAAGGAAGTCAATAACAAGGATAAAGTCTACTCAAGTTTGATAAAAAATAAATGTCAAATATTGTGTCAACAATAAAGACTCATAACTCACATTGAAAATTATTAAAATAATAATAATAAGTTAGCATCTAGAATGAGGACACAAAGTAGATGCAATGAAAAAAATTAAGTGACAAAATAATATTGAGTATAAAATGGGGACACAAAATGGATGTAAGTTAAAAATTATTAAAATAATAGTAAGTTAACGTCTAGAATGGGGACACAAAGTAGATGCAATGAAAAAATTAAATGACAGAATAATATTGAGTCTAGAATGAGGATACGAAGTGGATGCAAGTTAATATTATATTACATTTAGAGTAGGTATAGGTGGCACTAATATTTACTCACATTTGCTTTCTCACATAATGTCTCCAACTGCGGCGCTAAGTTAATTATTGTTAGAGATCCCACATCGATTACAGACTTGGACATTTCATGGTATATAAATGAGTGCAAACCTCACCTTATAAGCTGGTTTTATGAGGTTGAGTTAGACTTAAAGTCCACTTCTTAATATGGTATGAAAGTCATCTCGAGTTTATCCTAGTTATTGTTTGTTGGGCTTATCATGCCAATTGCTATCAGTCCGTTATCGGACGCACGAGTTTGTAGCCTCGATGTGAGTGAGATGTGTGTTATGAGGTTGAGTTAGGTTTAAAGTTCACTTCTTAATAATTATTTAATTTTATATCAATTTTAGTGTCCCCCAAACCTATGTTATAGTTAAATAATATATTTTTCTTTATGTAGGCTTAGCCAACACTACCTTGTAAATTTGTATCCCATTGGAGGTCATCTCTAATGCATAGCCACCAAAAGATTAACTTTCATTTCTATTGAGACGCTAAGCCCACACTAACCCCATGTAGCGTCTCTCTTTTACTCTTTGTGTCGCTCTTTTGGAGACTCTACCATCATTATTTCTTGTAGTGATATACTCGTGAAGATACACAATATTTTTTTTTAATATGTAAAAACATAGAATATACATAATTATATTCTATATTTTTGTCTCTAACTTAATATTGTCTGACAAGTTTTTTTAAAAAATTAAATATATTAAATTTAATTTTTTTATTTTTAATTATTTGATTTTTTTATAAGTTAATTCAAATTTATTAATTTTTAATCTTTTTATTTTAGATAATAAATTGTTACTAAATATAAAAATATCATCAAATAATTTACAAGAATCTCATCTAGAAGTTGCATTTAATACTTATACATTTATACTGGAATTCAAAAATTCAAGTAGAAATAAAATATATTTCTAATATTGTGCAGTTTTGTCGTTACCATTTGCAACATCCTTGGTCATTGTATAATGTATGATGGTAGTAGTTCACATCACTAATATTTTCTATCTGTCTATTTTATATCACCATGGATTTGAATTTTCATTGATTCTTAACTTTTAAAAAATAATTAGATAATATCTATTGATATAATGATATATTTGTATTCCAATTGATTTGTATATTAATGTAAATGATATTTTATCGGGAGATTTTGTCTAATTAAGTATGCTTTTAGTGCTCATTTTTGTATTTTTTTATCCCTTTTAAGGCACTAAAGATTGTGTAAAGAAATTACAAAAATACAAAGAAAACTTCTTTGATGTTGGGGGAGTGAAAATAATAAAATTGCATGAATTAGTTAGGAGAAACTACGCAAATCAAAGGACGAATGAGATATGGGCATTAAGGACATAAGCCATTTTAATACGACCTTACTTGCAAAATGGAAATGGAGATTGTTGGATGATTCTGAAGAAAAAAAAGGAAAGATGTCCTTTGATCTAGATATGAGGCAGATGAACACAACCAATTTGGTGGAGAGATATATGTAAAATATCTAATGAAGGAAACAATGATGGTTGGTTTCATAAGGTAATACATGGCAAAATAGGTTCAATTAACAAATTCAGATTCTGGGAGGATGAATGGATAGTAAACTCTAATCTCAAATCCATATTTCTTTTTTCCATATTTGTGAGTCATTGTAAATTAGTAGGGGAAGTTGGTTTTTGGTCTAATGGAGGATGGAATTGGAATTTGGTGTGGAGAATGTCATTATTTGAATGGGAGAGAGAAAATTAAACTTTGTCTACCTAGATAGGGATAGATTTGACTCTTGGAAATGGCTTCGGAAGACTATGTTAGTTTATGAGGTCATACGTAATAGTGATAATATTGGAAATAACAACTTGTTTAAGGTTTTTGGGAAGTGAAGGCATCCTTATCTGCTTAAGTAATTTCCTAGAGGATGCTTCTTGACAGATTACCTTCTAGACTTAAGTAGAAGGGAGGAAAATATCATTAATCAATCGTGTGCGTTGTGTCAAATGTGCCAAGAAAATGTACAACACTTGTTTCTTGAATGTAAGGTAGCATATATAGCTTGAAAATTGTTAGAATTGGGTGAGAGTCTAGATTGTCCTCCACAATAGTCTCTTTGCTCATTTTGAGCCGTTCCAAATGCCACATTAAAAAAAAAAACCAAAATCAAGTATGAAAAACTATGTGGGTAGCATTGATTTTGAGTATATGAAATCATAAAAATATAGTAGTGTTTAGAGATGGAAATGTTGATGTTGATGAATTATTATACATGGTAGAATTGAAGGTTTGATTGTGGATTAAATACAATTTGTCTATTGTTATATTTTCCTTGTTTAATTGGATTTTATGCCATTTTGAATGTCAAAACAATAAAAAAATAGTAATACTTGAATGTTCATGTTCATTGCATGGTGTTTATGTATTACTTCTTTGATCTTACCTCTTTGCTTGTGTTTTTCAGAAATAAATAGGTGTCTTGGTTTGAAAGGGTGTTACAGTACTAATTCCTTCATCAAGTTGAGAAATTCTTATGTTCTTGTAAATGATTATGGTGCGTTGAAGAAAACAAACATGGTTAAAAGAGGCTCCTTTTTTAGCTAACATATAAGTTTTTTTACTTGATGGCATAAAGACCAAATACACATGACGTTTTGTGTCTGTAATACTATTGACTTCAACAAGTTACATTAAAACTGAACACATACCTGAAGAATCATATGCAAAGATAGATAAGCCTCTTTGGTATTTCAATAAAAAAAATACAATGTTTTTATATTTTAAGAAAATATAAATTCAATTCTTAATTTGAGACATGACTTTTTTTTGGGTTTTGATAATGAAATGACCAATAAGGAATTAAAAGGAAAAGGACATCAAATAATACAACAAACAAGATGCCTTCATTAAAAATCCAGACAAAATTTAGATCTACGCTAAAAAGCTTTGAGAATATTTTAAAGGAAGAGAAAAGGTTAAGGTTTTATTATATTCGTTCGAATTGGTGAGTGTTTAAATTTCATAAATGAAATATTTTTACTGTGAAAACATTTTACTGAAAATGGACTCCAGACCTTCATAAAGGAATAATAGGTTATGAAAAAAAATGTTTTTTACCCTAATTTATATATCGTCTTTTTTTTTTCTCTTAGCAATATGGTTTGTTATAAAAAAAAATCGTTTATCTCTTTTACTAGTAGAATATTTAATTTACTATTTTCATCTAAAGAATAAGAAAGATGCGAGTACTTCCTTTTGTGAGATATTATATTATCGGTTAAGCAAAACGTTGTTCTTTTAATCTAACAAAAAAAAAGGTAGTCCTTTGATTATTCCTTAAATATCTCCACTGGTTTCATTTGAAAAACCTGGAAAAAACATAAATAAACTAAAGTTTGAAAAATATCTATTTTATTGCAAACATGTCTACATACATAGTAAGATTAAGATTTCATAATTCTAAACATTTAATAAATAGTAGAGTATAATTTTATTGACAGAACTTCTGTTGAACTTAAGCCTAATTATTATAAGTTTATCTGAGTTCGATTCCCTAAAAAAATATGTTATAAAGTTGTAAAAGTAGAATTGCTTGCTCAGCTTCTCTATAAAAGAGACTTAAAATTCCGTTTGAAAACTGCAAACGTGTTCACAAGCATAGCATGAAACACGCATTGTATGCGTAATCCAAGTGGTGGGCAAGTTGTGATTAGAGAAAACATATACTATAAATTAAGCATAAGTCTTCACATAATATAAATTAGAACAAGTCTTAGGTCTTAGGACTTAGGACTTTGGATTGAAGGGTCCTAGCATAGTCGCACTTTTCCCTGTTTTGGGTCCCAATTTATTCAAAAGTCACCCATTATCTATTTGCACAATCCAAACACAACCTTCACTCATAGCTTATACTAGAGCATAATATTGTATGGATGAGGGTGCAAGCAAGCAAATAACATTATGAGCTTTTGGTCTTGTACTTTTCCATCACCCAACGTGGCAACAAAACTCAATCAAAAATATAAAAATCAGAAAAACTCATGTGTTGGACCTCTGTCACATGTGAAGGAATTTCTTGGGTACCCCTTTTATTTGGCTTTGTCAATTGGCATCTTCCAACAAATTATCAATATTTAATTTAATTCTCAATAAATATTTCAACTTCGGCAAATGGGACTAATAATTAACGCATTCCAAATAAAAAAATACAGCAAAGCACTGAAAAAAAAAAACACACTCATACTCTGCGTGTTGTAATAATATCAAATGCTAAACCACACTCAATTATTTTGACTCCCACTACACTAAAATAATCATGTTATTTGAAGTTTTTAATTCTCAATGTAGGTGTTTTCTTTTCTAAATTATTTATTGAAATCCGTTTAAAAACTCTGAAAACTTCCGACATATATTATTCCATTCACATGTTGTTATATATTTCTTAAAATCAAAACCATAATCGCAGATTTGTTATCCAAATCTTAATCTTCTATCCAACTTATCAAACCGTGCAAGTAGATAACTAGCACCGCTTATAGTGAAGGGTGTCTAAATTGATTCTAATAGTCATGCATTAAAAGAATAGTTATAATATATGTGGGTGATTTATTGATTCATTAAAAATAATTATTTATATTTGTGAAATATCAAATTTTGAAGCAATGTCATAAAGGAAAGGAAAGAGACTGTTTGAAAACTATGAATATGTCTTAGCGATTCATACGTAGTTCTTACAAGGATTTACACAGGCAAATTTTTACCCAGAACATGTGAGAACTACTACAGCTGTTTCTAACTTACTAATCTGAACAGAAAAAAAAAAAGTATCAGAGAGGAAGAGCGGTTCTAACGGGTGGCGCTTGGATCAAAATCCTCGGAAATGAAGGATCGAGTTTCACCGAGGCTCTGCAGAGAGGGCAATTGGAGTGATTCACGAGCCACTTGTCCACGCACTCGCTGTGGAACCTGTGCTCGCATCCAGGGAGAGCCTTCAGCTTCGCGCCGTCGACGAACGCGCCGAGGCAGATGCTGCACTCCGACTCCTCCGCCGCCGCGCGCTGGTGAAGGATGATCGGTATCCGCTTGATCGCGGCGGCGTCGAGGCCGTCATGAGAAGGAAGCACCGGCGGTGCGTGGTGAGACGGGACGGCGTCGAAGAGGAGGCCGTGCTGGTGGCAGATCCGGCGCGCGAAGATGAAGAGCGCGGTGAAGAGGAGGACGATGGAGAAAAGGACGATGATGAAGAAGAGCTTGCGGCCGCGGATTTCGAGGTTCTGGTCGTCGAGCTCGTCATAGTGCCAATTGAAGGCTTGGGAATCGCGAATCGACATGGCGGAAGGTTCGAGAAGGAAGCGCGGTGGCGGAGCAAAACGACGGCGTTGGGGAGAGTGGTGTGAACAGTGGCTGGCACTGCAATAGCTCAGAGTAATGCTTGAATTAAATGACAATCTAACATATTTATAGTTACGTTTGGTTTGGTGATTAGGTATACTCTCTCAGTGGGGGCACATGACAGTTTCAATTTTTTTAATTTTATAAATGTTAATGTTTATCTATAAATGAAACAAATTAAACCTTAAACTCGTGTCTACACATTCTTGTTACTAGTGCGTTTTCAAAAGTTTTATGCTCAAAAGAATCATTTAATTTTTTATACTGAAACTAAACTTAATTATTATTACTTTTTTATGACAATTGAACCACTGCTAATTATTTATCTTTTTTTAAGTTTTCAAAAGGTTTTTCACTGAAAAAATAAGTGTTTTTATAAATAAGTTAGAGTGGCATTTTCAAAAATATCATTTAATTTTAGTTTTTCCTATTTATAAAATAAATTAAATCGTTTAGTATTTTATTTAGTGTTTTTTAAAACTGTATATTGATGTTTACGAGAAAAATTGCATTTTGAATGAATAAGTTAAATGGCATGTTGTTCATTTCTTTAGTTTTCTTCTTCTTCTAACTTATTCACTCTGCGCAAGAAAACGGCAAATAAATTAAACTATTTTCCTTAGGCTGCGTTTGGTTTCAACTGTGGGAGAATATGAATATGTGTGCATACTTTAAATTTGGTTCACGGATGTGAAGGAGGTGTTAATTAAAATATACAAAATAGTTATTCAATTTTATTGAAAATAATTTATAAAATTTTAATTAACTTGAATTTATAAAAGAAAATATATATTATATTTTTAAACGGGTTGAAACCAAAAGAACGATTGCAACACTATTTGATTGGTCGGTCAAGTTTTCCTTCCTTCCTCTCAAAGTGGGGTCCTTGCTCTTCTCTAGTTGTTCTACCTCTCGGTCTCCACAAGTCCAAACTCGAATGGTACTTGCAAAAAACACTCCGACGCTTAGTTAAAATTTAGTATTCGACACTCGATATCCAGAGCACGGTATATGACGTACGAGATTCTCTTTTCTTATTGGGCCGAACTAGGGAGTTGGGTCATGCTTAGGGATACATTACCTAGTGTTTGATCTCATTAATCCTACTTAAGTGTAATGGTGTTTGTGGTGTCAGTCGACTTGTTGATACATGATCATGGTTGTCTGGTCCCTATCGGTACATATTATTTAAATATTTTTAAAGATAAGAATAAATGTGTAAACTAACATTTTATTTTATTTTTTAAAAAAAATTCCGTCATATCACTCACAAACTTCAATAAACCTTTTCCACATATTTACTCTGCGTATCTTAATCCAAACAACATCATTTTTTTCGCATCTTTCTCTTAAACCACTTTATCAAATCCTTACACATATTCTCCTTAATTCAAACACATCATCATTAAATAAAAAAGAAGAATAACATTTAATATTATTAACTCAATTCAAATGATGAACAAGCGTATATTAGATTGGAAAATTTGGATTTATATGAACTTTTGTTTGTTTTATTGTAAGGACGGGTTTTGACATTCAATTTATCAAATCCTCACACATCTTTTTCTTAATGTAAACACATCATTATAAAAAATAAAATAAAAAGGAATAACATTTAATATCATTGAAGAATAACATTTAATACCATTAACTCAGTTTAAATGATGAATAAATGCATATTAGATTGGAAAATTTGGCTTTACATGAACTTTTGCTTATTTTAGGGTAAGGACGGTTTTGACATTCACTTTATCAAATTTTCACAAAATTTTCTTCTCAATTCAAACACATCATTATTAAATAAAAAAGAAGAATAACATTTAATATTATTAACTCGGTTTAAATGATGAAGAAACACATATTAGATTGGAAAATTTGGATTTACATTAACTTTTTGCTTGTGCTTGTTCTACTATAAGAACGATTTTGGCATTAAATTTGATTTTCAAGTCAGTATTTTATGAAGCTCGGACACTCTTCTTAAATGGCGTGTCAGTGTTTGATACTCGTATCGGGCACCGACATTCGTATGACATCTGTAGGTCACGTATCCGTGAAGTGTCCAATTCAAAAAGTATTTGTTAGATTTCTGACAATTCTAGTACGATTCTAACACAATTTTAAAGAGAAGGAATACATTAATTTTCTAAAAAATCAAACTTTATTGTATAAATTGTTATTATGATTATAAAAATAAGAAACAAATCATTGTGAATCAGACATGAAAAACATTTTCTACTCCCAAAAATAATTTGGAACACACTTGTGCATATAAATCTTTATTGTCAATTTATATAATTATATAATATATAGATATGTGTCCCCGTGTCTTACATTTTAAATTTTTTACGTATCTTTATATCCGTGTCTGTGTCGTATCAGTGTCAGTGTCTGTGCTACATAATAGAGAAAATATATACCAATACTAAAAAATCTATTACTTTTTACCTTAAAATAGTTATCTCTTTATATCAATTGTATTGTCACCAAATCATAGTTTATAAATTGTTTAGAATATGATAATTAGGGATTATCATGTCGTCGCAAGATGTTGTGATGAGATATTGTTGGAGATCTCACATCGACTAGAGATGAGAGTCTTTCATAGTATATAAGTGGGTGCAAACCTCAACCCTATGAGCCGGTTTTATGGGGTTGAGTTAGGATTAAAGTTCACTTTGTAATATGGTATCAGAGCCATTTCGAGCCTATCCTAGCGAGTGTTTGTGTTGGGCCTATCGTGCCACCCGCTATCGGACCACCCATAATATATAGTCCCACGCACGAGCTTCTATCTATCACTCTCGGCGTGAGGGAGTGTGTTGGAGATCCGCCTTTCATAGTATATAAGTGGGTGCAAACCTCAACCCTATGAGCCGATTTTATCCCTATGAACCGATTATATGGGGTTGAGTTAGGCTTTTCCACTTCGTAATAGATATCGACTCATGGATATTACGTTAATTATCACACATTTTCTAATGATAAGGTAAAAGAAAGTATTGAGAGTGTAGTTTATTTATTAGATTGAATATAATTTTATCTTTACTTTCTTAACAACTTTATGCAATATTTAACTTTTGTCTTATTGGAAAGATATTTCCAATCCACTGTGTTTTCTGAATACGTTGGGTATCATATCATGAAATTTGGATTCTCGTGATTTTACAGTGTTGTTACTCTGCTTTGTCTTTAAAATATAATTTTATTAAAATTAAATTTATTTTGAAAATACAGTAAAAGAACAACACCAAAAATTTAGTAAAAAATCTGCATTATTACACCAAAAAAAAAATCCCATTTGTTAAAGAAAAGATAAAAGTGGAAATGTGTGTGGTCACCACTCACAATTATCTCATGGTAAAGGTAATGAAGTGATTATATTAGTAAAACAATAAAAACTTATTTTATTTCACAGTTTTAAGTTAATTTTAATAATTTTCTATTTTTAAATTTTCTAACTATGTTACAAAAAAGGGATTTCAAGGTGCAAATTCATGAAATAAAAGCAACCCGGTTTAATACTTTCTTTAAGTTATCAGAAACATTTTTACTATGTATAACTTTTCTTTATTTAGTGTTTTAGATGATTGCAATGAATATTTAGTATTTTCTTACATTTTTAATTTACAGTTAATTTTTGAAATTAAACACAAAATTAAGTTTTAGGATTATATTAGGGTTAATTTTTAAATTCATTAAGGTTGATTAAAATAATTAATTAATAGAAAATATAATAAGTACAACAAAATCTTATATTTGAAAATGTTATAGTTAATTTAAGAAGAAGAAAAAATTAAATTTTGTAATCATAATAATAGTGTACAAATTATTTAGAGCTAAAAGTAATGATTAATATTATCTGATACCTTACATATACGAGATAGATATCATTCACCTAAAAAAATTCAAACCTTAAATCACCACTCTATATTTTAAATTAATCTCTATTAGTCTTTTAGATACTAATTTAGAATATAAGATACTAGTAGTTAAAACATTGATAATTGATAGATGTCAATTTATAAACTAATTTATAATTTTTTATTAATTAGAAACTACTTCAAATACGAATAATTTTTTAATATCTGAAATAATATCAAATTTAGTCTTAATTATTTTTTGTCTCTAAATTTGATTGATCTTTAATAAAAAAAAATTAGTAAAAAAATATGATATCACAAAAAAAAAGTTGAATAAGTTCAAGACATATGAAAAAAATATGTTATAGCTAAGTTGTAGAAGGACACGAGACATTAAGCGTGTAATAACTAAGTTAGGGAAGTAGTAGTCTAAGCGTTTAATATTAAAATGTAATAATTATGTTAGGAAAATAATTAGTTAGTATATCGATTAAATTAATTATATTTATGTAGTTTAAGTGTGTAATACTACACTATAAATATTATATTGTCATTATTAATACTATAAAAGAATCATTAAATATAAATTTATTTTAAAAGTAAAAATAATTAGTTATTATAGTGACTAAATTAAATACTATCTTATAAACTAAAAATTATTGGTATTTAAAGTAGTTTTATATTACTAATAAAAATTTATAAGCTAATTTATAAATTGATATCTAACATCACTACAAGAAAATGATGAAATAGAAACCAATTTTTAGAGACCAAAATAATTAGTTGCAATAATAACTAAATTAGAGACCATTTTGAAAACTAAAACAAAAATTGGTTTCTAAATTAGTTTCTATTATTTTCTATTATTGTTAAATAGTTTCTAAATTGGTCTCTAATTAGCAACCAAGGTTTTAGAGACTAAATTTAGAAACTAAATA
>Ga0123342_1003969_pt1 | contig 23164 bp, 11 predicted proteins | sample Turbeawhitnodule_FD_89960 | JGI IMG/M metagenome (GOLD analysis project Ga0123342, IMG submission 89960) | Root nodule microbial communities of legume samples collected from Mexico - Turtle bean Mexico white nodule | ecosystem: Host-associated > Plants > Roots > Nodule | place: Mexico: Nepantla... | reverse complement strand
TAAAAGATATAAAATAAAGGCAAAACAAAATAAGATAAAGATAAAAGATATAAAAAAATCCAAATAAGATAAATATAAGAGATATAAGACGATACTAAATAAGTATATGTTGATCATAAAAAGGAAAATAAATGAAAGATGATCATTCATTTAATATTTTCTTCAATGGTACATTAAATAGTTTGTGCAAAATAAAATATAATTAATGATGAGAAGTGCACAATCCAGTAATGTTGATCAAAAAAAAAAATGTTGGGACAGATTCTTTATGTGTGTTTGACAATATGAACATTTTTTGTTCGATCATGTTGTTCTCTTGTCTCCATATCAGTCCTTATTCAACTTGGTTTTTTTATAATTATGTCTTATCTTTTACTTGAAATTAACATTATTACATCATAAATAATAATAAAAATAAATACTAATTTATGTTTATAGATTCAACTTTTATGTTGTTGTAGGATTTAATTTTTTATTCTCTTCATTCTTAAAAAAAATAATTTTAAATTAAACATTTTAAATCTATTACTTTTTTATTTTTATTTTGTAAAAACTCATTTCTTTATTCATTAATTATATTTTTAACTATTTTAAACATTAAAAATATTTATTTTTTAATGCATTCAAAATTAAAATTATCAAAAAAATTTAATTTATTATTTATTTATTTATTTTTGAGATGGTGCTAGATATGGAAATAAAAAATAAAAGGGTGGTGGATAGGAAAATAAAAACAAAAGGGTACTAGATAGAGAAATAAAAACAAAAATGTGCTAAATAGGGAAATAAAAGTGTAAATGGTACTAAATAGAAAATTTACCCGTATGATCTTAGTAATTATTTTTTTAATAAACAATAATTTTATATAATCTACTGTTAGATTTCAATAAAAACCATCATAAAAAAAATAAAATTTAAAATATATATACATAAAATTTGGGTTGAGTGATATACTCGTACAATTATAATTCACTACTCAAACATCACTCTCATCATCCATTTTACCAACTTTATTCATTCAATATTACCCACTCACCCAACCCAACTCAACTCTATCGAACAATACATCCAAATTTTCTTTTGGTTTGAATTTCTTCAGTTATAGTAGAGCAACTTTTATTTGTCGATGCCAAATCAAAGATGTGAAAAAATTGATCTTCATGCAAATTTAATGAAAGAGTTGAATGCCATATAAAATATAAAAAAACAAAAAAGCTCGCAGAACATTAAAGTTTTATATAAGTGTTTACCCTCATTTAATATATATTTTCAGTCTATATATACAAAAAAAAATAAAAAATCACAACCCAAAAAGTACATATCTCAAAACAAATAGTGTTAAAAGTGACGACTTCGTACATATTTTAAAACAAATAGTTAAAAGTGACGACCTAATTTTTTTTTAAAATAAAGTTTCACTTTGGACGACTTTAACTTTTTTTTACTTAATTAATTTTTATATATTTATAAATTAAGTCTTTTAATAAAAATTCTAAAGTAAATTGTTTAATTATAAGAGTGTTATTCATATATTTCATTATAAGAAAATCACTAAAAAATACCAATTTTTAAATATCAAAATGATGAATTGTAATAATAACTAAATTAGAGATATTTTAAAAAATAAAAAAAATTCGTTTTTAAAATAATTTTTATTATTGTTAAATAGTTTTTAAATTGATATTTAATTAGTTACAAAAGTTTTAATTATCAATTATTTAAATTTTAAATTTGATAGAAAAATTTTAATTACGAAATTATTTAATAATAATATAAATTAATTTTTGATTTCATGATTTTATTGTAATATTTTAATAATATTAGGTATTTTTTTTTAAATGTAGTTACCATCATTAACCTCATCTAAGGACTAAAGTTCATCCCCGATTGTGGGAAGACCAAATTTAAAATCCAAAAATTAATAAAAATACAAGGGAAACTGAAATCGTTACTTTAGATAATTATTTATTAAAATGACATATTATATGGGAAAACATACGAACTCGTGGCAATTTTGTGATCGTAAGAAACTGTAGGTGCTGAATCGATTTTGGCAGATGGCAAACATGCAAGTAAAGGAGAATACAACCAAAGAAAATTAATTCACTTTTTTCTTCTTCTGTTGATATATATGAATTTGGATTGATCGATTTGGAGAAATAATATTAAATGAATGTAACATAACTCTAAAATAAACATCTTCGTTTCACAGTCACTTCTTCAATTTCTGTTTCAGTTTCAGCCATGGTTTCTCGTTCCACCACCCTCTTTCTTTCTCTACTCCTGTACCTCTTTTTCTTCGCCTTCTTCTCGCAATCTGAATCTGAATCTGACACTCCCAAAGTCTCATTAGAATTGTACTATGAAAGTTTGTGCCCATACAGCGCCAACTTCATCGTCAATCACCTTCCCAAAATCTTCACCCCCGAATTCACCCCCATCGTTGACGTCAAATTGGTTCCTTGGGGCAATGCAAAACTTCGACCCAACGCCACCTTCAACTGCCAGGTACCCTTTTCACCCAATTTTATTTCTTTATTAACTATTTATTTATTTATTTATTTGATTGCAGCATGGACCAAATGAGTGCTTGCTGAATACAGTTGAAGCCTGTGCAATTGACACCTGGCCTGAACTGGTAACAATTTTTTTGCCCCTTTCCTTTTTTCCCCTTTTCATAGTCTATCGAATCAGAGCTTTAATTGGGGTTGGGAGTGCTGTGATAATTAGGGTTAGTTGAAAAACCAAAGGTGTAATCTTGTTGTGTGGGTTCAGTGTAACAGTGATTTGCTTTGCGTGTGTATCTGTGTTGAGGTTGAGAGTATTTATTGATGTAACTCAAGCTTCTTCTCTCTCTTTTTTCACAGAGCAAGCATTTTCCGTTCATCTACTGTGTTGAGGATTTGGTGTATCAGCGAAAGAGCAACGAGTGGAAATCTTGCTTCGAGACGCTGCATCTGGATTCCAAACCTATTGACCAGTGTTATAATAGTGAACATGGAAAACAGGTTGGTGTTTTTCTCTGATTTAGTGTTGTTCTTGGGCTAGTGTGAGTTTAATATGGGGAGTTTTATCCAAATAGGACTTTAATGCTTTTAAACAACCTTTCTCTTCTGTTATTGTTTTCAAGGAGCCTGAAAATTTTACTAGCGTTGCTAAGTGAAACAATCTTGTGGAAAGTTGGGAATTAGAAAATTTGAACAGATGCAGAGTTGGTGGAGACTAATATTGATAGTGATAGATAATTGAATCTCATTTCATGGTGCAATGATCCATATCAACTAGCTCTAGCTGGTTTTGTTATGTGAAGTTCGGATAGTGAGAACTGGTATTTGTTATGTCAAGTAACATTTTCCATCTTTATATGCAGCTGGAGCTACACTATGCAGCTGAAACAGATGCTTTGCAGCCTCCTCACGAGTATGTTCCATGGGTAGTTGTGGATGGAGAACCACTCTATGAGGTCAGTTTTGCAGTTTTATATGGGATGAAACACGTATCATTTTCAGTTTATGAACTTTTCACTGAGATATACCTCTAATTAACAAACAATTTATGACAATGAAATTTGTGCTTTACGTGAATGTAAGTTTGTGTAATATAATCAATGAAATTATAAATGTTCAGGAAATTCAACACTGCTTCCAAAATTTTGTGGTTGCTTGCAGGATTATGAAAACTTCTTAAGCTATATTTGTATGGCTTATAAAGGCACTGATATACCCAAAAGTTGCACCAAAGTATCATACCTTGCAGAAGTGAAATCAAAGCCTGAGCATTCAGTTTGCGACAAGGAAAGAGTAGATCCAACATGGCATAAATTGAGTTCAACCATATCGTCATGGTTGCACAAGATGAACCTTGGTGATATAATTTAGATGTGATGTGGCAATGCTGTGTGTAAAAGGAGTTTGTTCGTGTTATGTTGTGTTGACTGACACCTCAAAAAGTTATAAATAAGTGCAAAATTAGACTTAATAGTACACTTCCAATCCAAACATTACCATATTCACTATAACAGCGCGTTTGGTTCAACTTATCTATGGTAGCCGGGGAGGGAAAGGTGAGTTTTATGCATATTGGATCAGTTAATTTAACTGGATCATCTCATTTTTTAGCACGGTTGAACATGCTCTGGGTTGGATGCACAGTTAAATATGCTCTGGGTTGGATGTAAGTAATGAAGGAGAAAGGAGATAATTGATTATTCACATTGAACAAGTACACATAATTGATTATGCATACTTCTTTAAAGTTTAATCGATTATCCAAAATCTAATAATTGATTATGTGTGTATTTTTAAGTCATAATTCATTAGTTTTTTAAGTTTAATCAATTATTATCCAAAATCTAATAATTGATTATGTGTGTTTTTAAGTTATAACACTTCTCTTAAATGACGTATCGGTGTCGTTAAATGGCGTGTCGGTGTCGGATACTTGTATTGGACATCGACACTCGTATGACACTTGTAGGATACGTATCCGTGAAGTGTCCAATTCAAAAAGTATTTGTTGAATTTATGATAATTCTAGTATCTTTCTAGCATAAATTTAAAAAGAAAAAATAATTAATTTTTCAAAAAGTATTTGTTGAATTTATGATAATTCTAGTATGTTTCTAACATAAATTTTAAAAAAAATAATTAATTTTCTAAAACCTCAAAATTATTGTATAAATTTTTATTATGATTATAAAAATAATAAATAATTTTTTTTAAATCAGTCATCTTTTTGTTTCAAAAAATGATCAGGACATACCTGTGCATATAAATTTTTATTATCAATTTATATAATTCATAATTATATAATATATAGATTCGTGTCCCTCTGTTATACATTTTAAAGATTATACGTATATTTGTGTCCGTGTCATATCAGTGTCCGTATCATATTACATAGGTTGTGAAGTGCATAATCGATCTTGGATTATTTGGTTTATTTTTGAAGAATTGCTTTTGCAACATCAATTCTTTTGCAACATCGATTATGCTTTTGTGTTTCAACCAACACTTTTGTGTTTAATTTAGATCAAGTCATAGATTTAAATTCAAATTAAGTTCATAGTTCATCACAGATGTAATCTCACAATATTGGATACATGTTTACATTAACATGAGAGAGCAAATATAGCTAAAATTCTTATATAACATTTTATTAAAATTTACTTTTAATAACTTTTTATAATTAGATCATTTATATTTTTTTAACTAAAATATTTGATTAATAATATTTTAATTTAATGAGATTTCGTATATAAATAGGTAATATTTTTTTAATTAATTATAATATTATGTTTGATTAAAAAAAATTAATTATATTTATTATCAAATTATTTTTCAAACTTTTTTTTATAATTTTTAATATTACAATTCAATTTATATTTTTATGTAAAATTTCCATATTTTAATAATGATAAATAATTATTTTTTTCAAAAATAACTATTCAACGAAATAATTTATAAAATTTTAATTAACTCAAATTTATATAAAAATATATAATATTTTATTATTTAAATATTTTTAGATAATTTTTATAAATTTACATTTTAAAATTTTTAGAAAAAATAAAATTTTCTTACAATCATCACATCATTCACAAACTTCAATCTACAAATTTATTCTAAATACTTTAATCAAAACAACATCACATTTTTCACACTTTTTTCTTAAATTACTCTGCGTAATTCCTTACATATTTTTTCTCGTATCCAAACATATCATAACAATCTTTTCTAAAAAATATAAGAAAAACAGAAAAACAGAAAAAAATCTTTTCTTGAACAGTAAGATAAAACACACTTTTTCCAAATAATAAAGGAAAGAGATAGACAAAATAAAGAGTCTTTCTAAATAATAAAAGGAAAGGGAGAGAGAAAAATAAACACTTTTTTTCATGAATATAACACACTTAATTATATATAACCTATATAAAATACTGAATAGGATTTTATTTATAGACTTCTAAAATGGTTAAGAACACTGAGACGATATACATTATTTAAGAGTTTACCATAGTAGACATTCTAATGAGATGTACTAAGTACCAAATGCGTACATAAGACACGTGTAATCATCAGATGCCTTTTCATATTATTAGACTTAGTTATAAATATTAGATGATTATTTAGTCTTAATATAAGGAATATACATATGGTCTTCTATGATTAAAAGTTAAACTTTACAAAAAAAATATTTTAAATCATTAAAATGTTTTTTTTATCAATATTTATTCTAAAAAAATTAATTAACTCTAAGTAAAGTTTAAATTTAGATATTGAAAAGGACTTATTAAATATATATACAGGTTTATGTTTTTGAAGTTATTTTCGTTATCTTGATTATTTAATACCTAACAACATCGTACACTTATTGTATAGTTTATTTTATTGTATATCAGATGATATATATATGGTATATATGATGATAAATTAAGTGTATAATATTTTGATTATTATAATAAATAGTCATATAATCTTGTATGATACTTAATATTTTTATTATTTTGATTTTATCAAAGTTTTATTTATCTCTTCTTTATATAATATGTTCTTTATAGTAGATAAATTCACCTTTGATTGTAAAGTTTATTTTAAACAAATGTATTTAAACAATGTGAACTCATATTTATAAGTAGACTTTTTTGTATTCATATTCTTTATATGATGAACATCTACAAAATTCTTAATATACAAGTAGAACATTTACACAATATTATTCCATTTAGGTATTTCAAAACACGTTTTAAAGTCACTCAATAAACACATTTAAAATTTGTCATAAATCTAGTAATAACACTAATAACATGAGCCAAATATAATTTGCTACAAACCATCCATATATATTTATCCATACTCCATTAACATATAAAATAATCTTCATCCCCTCCTTTTTCTTCAGAACTAAAAGCATGGGAAATCGAGAGTTTTGTGTGATAGATCAAAGATATACTTGTTAGTTTAAATATACATCATAAATCTTTTAACAACCTTCTTCAAATAGTCTCATTTAAATAGATAAAACTTTTTCATCGTCTCAAATATCTATATATTCATTATAAGTATTCACCTCAAGAGACCAAGATCTTTCATTTCCAAACTTTAAGCTAAACTTTCTCTAGAGTCTTCTTGTTTCATCTTTTTCTTTTAATCAGCAATAAATAGCAATATAAATGGGAATACTTGTGGTACTCCAACCCACATACAAAAAGCCTAGTTCTTAGTCAAAATTTGTACATATACAACTTACTACAATACAAAAAATAAAGCAACAACATAACTCATGTCAATGATATAAGACATGACATCTCCACAAAGGTATGTTGGCTCCTTACTCCTTCCTAGCATCTGAGGTCTCTTATCCAAAATAGAACCCACCATAAAAGAGAAGGGGGATCGTTAACCATCAATGCAGTGATTTTAAACATTCATATATACTGAATATAATGATACTATTTTATTCTCTTTTTGAAATGAAAACATAACTAACAAAATGCACCTATCAAACCATGTCTTCCTTAAAAAATTATCAAACCTCTAGTACTCCAAAATATCAAACCTCTAAGAAAGTTTCATTATAATAAATTGTATCATTTATTATAAGTTTCACCTTAAATATTTTTTTCTCTACATCTATTTTTTTTTTCTTGAATATTCACTTGCATCCAATCAATCATGTCTTGATTTTTTATTTTTAATTATATTCACAAGTGTCCAAATATAATTATTTTTTGAAGATTCAAGAAATGCACAATTCATCAAATGAAACAAAATTTCGTTTAAGAATATTATCTGGTATATATCATTTAAAAGTTTACAATAGCAAACACTTCAATGATAAACATACTATATGTGTATATCAAACCCATGAAATCATTATACACACCACCCAATGTTGATCTTTCATGCTCTTCTTTAGACAATGTAACATAATATGAATATTTTGTTATTTGTTAAGAAGTGGGTTTTAAGCCTAACTCAACCTCATAAAACCGGCTCAATGAGGTGAGGTTTGCACCCACTTATATACTATGAAAGGCTCTAATCTCTAGTCGATGTGGGATTCCAACACACCTCTCACACCGAGGCTACCAACTCGTGCATGGAGATATATGTTATGGGTGGTCCGATAACGGCCTGATGGCGGGTGGCCTGATAAATCCAACAAATACTCGCTAGGATAGGCTCGAAAATGACTCTGATACCATGTTAAGAAAATGATAAAAAATGGTAAGAAGAAGAAATATTTCTTATTCTCTTATGTGTATATTACATCACTTCATGTATAGTAAATATATAGGGATTTTCTCCCCCCAAATTACAATCTAATTAGGTAGGATACTAATCATGAGATTCTATAATTATTAAATTAATTGCGCATATAATTGGGTACAATATCGTCAAATATGGCATACAATAATTGCATATAATTTGATAATTATTATTTCCTTAATATTATTACCTACGGAAAAATAATAACATATTTTAGAAATAGTCTATTTTTATTTATTCTATCCCTATTAAAAAAAATTATATTTTAAGGATATATTGAGACAATATAAAGAGAGAAAAACTATTCTTATTTTTAAAAATATTAAATACAAATTTGACCATTAAAATTAAAGAAAAAATATATTTAAATAAAATTAAAAATAATAGACTAAAAAAGGCAAGGACAAGCAATACGATGTTTATTTTTTTTATTAAAATAAAGTAACAAGATAAAGATTTAGTCTATTAAATATCCTACAACTTCTAAAAATAATAATAATATTGACTAGAGGATATAATCATAACATTTGCTTTTATTTATAAATAAATAAATTAAAATATCATCTATTGATTTTTTTTCCACTAATGAACATCATTTTATTCAATGCGGAGGCACAAGGTAAAAGGTCATTTTTTTTCTCAATTACATGTTTTGTAAACAATTTTATCAGTACAAATAAAAGTAGTAATACATTGTATTATTTTTTGCAAACTAAATAAGAGAGAGTGTGTTCTTCCTTATTATTATTTTTTATGTTTTTTAAAAATATATTCTATACTTTTACAAAGTAAAATAAAAAATTTAGAACATTTTGAAATGTGATCTAATATGTATCCACTGAACATATTGACAAGAAATTTCACCAACCTAATTATATTATATCATCATAATTAAAAATGTTTCTATGTAATAATAAAATATAGGTGACCATTTTTTGTTACTTTTTAAATATGTTTGATTTAACATATGATGAAAGAATAAATAAACCTAAGTTATAAAAAGTTTACCTAAAATCATTACACCTTATTTACCCTTTCTCTAAGTATTTGTTAAGAAATTCATTCTAACTAATTAACTTTAGAATATAAAAAGACGATATTTCAGGAGGAAATACAACTTTTAACCCAAAATAAAACTACACATGATTTAAGAATTTTGAAAAACTATAAAATTTTCCATCCATCAAATTTAATTGGTGTTGAAGAGAAAAACTGTAATTAATATTTTTATACACTTATGCAGAGGTGGCTGTTATGATATATGTATTTCTCATTTCTGATATCATTGTTCAACTTATTATGTTATAATTTAATATTCGTTAAATATAATAAGATGGAATTATAGAACAACAAGGTCGATATGTCCGAGTGGTTAAGGAGACAGACTCGAAATCTGTTGGGCTTTGCCTGCGCAGGTTCGAATCCTGCTGTCGACGTTTTTAAATTTTGGATATTTATGGTTTTTGTCGGCCCATAACCTAAGTAGATTCACGGCAAATTTTCTTTCTGCACTCCCATAAATATAAAAGTCATATTTTTTTCATAAAACATATCTTCGAGATTGTGTGTAACAAAATATAATATTCACTTTCATATTACAAAATTCAAAATCGACTTCCACTTTACTGTTTACTGTTTCAGATTGAGTATTCAATATATTTTTTATTTATTTCTGAATTACATGAAATATTTATAAATTGCAAAGTATCAAAATAATTTTAAACCAAAGAAGAAAGTAAAAATTTAATATTTATGTGGATGTAGAAGAAAAGAATATGGGTGCAAAACGAAATGGCCAGATTAATGGGTTTTTCGAAGTCTTTGAATATGAGAAAGTCAATTTCTTCCTGCACTATATCAATTTTAACTGCACTCAATATTTTTTAAATTTTCAAAATTATCTTTATTCCAAATTTTTAAATTCAAAATAAATATATTTCAAAACTAAAAAAATGCATCCCCCAAAAAAATTCAGAACACAAAAATGAAAATTTCTTCTGGATAAAAAGTTCTGAAATTTAAAAATGTGTTTCAGAAATCTAAATTCATGATATTTTTGGAAAAAAAGTTTTGGAGGGGTACTTTTGTCATTTTAATAACAGATTGGATAGATGTTGGAATTAATAAGGTGCAGGGAGAATTTGTCCATGAGAAATCTTTTTAAGGCCCAAGTGATTTCCAAATGAGACTTTGGAAAATCGTTCCTTAATGCATAGAATTCAAAAGGAGCAAGTAATATTTGTACATTTATTTTCTCTAAGATCATTTAGCTAAGAGATGAACATTTATAAATAAATATTTATTTAATCATATGATTTATTAAAATTTATTTATTTTTAACAAAATGAATTAATGATCCTTAATCCTTTTATAATAACATAATATATAACAGTAACATTTGAGTCAACTAATAATACTTTAATAAATAATTAAACAAGAATTAGTTGTATAATTAATATTGATTATAAAAGATTATCATGTTCTTAAATATGGTGGGGCTAGAATTCCATTAATCCATTAACATTATATATGAAAACAAATACACATTCTCATATGGAGGAATTTAAAAGTATTGATTCAAGAGCATATCAGATTAGCCGAAAATTAATTAAAAATAAGTGATATCAACAATACGCAAGAAGAAAGATTCATATATTATTTTTAATTCAGATTCATCGAATTCACATCTCTTATATTATTCTCTTCAATATAACCAAATAAACAATATAAATATATTTTTAATGAAAAGATGAACGAAGGAGATAATGTTATTTAGATATCAAGAGAATAAATAGTATAACTGCATTTTTAATGAAAAGAAAAACAAACAAAATTCAATGAAATAATATTATTTGGATGTTTTATAACAGAGTAAACATATGATAGGTTATTAATTATTATGATCATAGCTAAGTTGATTTTTAAAGATTGAATACTTTTTAAGGAGAGATAGAATTAATTTTAGATCTATGTTTCTTAAGTAAATATTAGTACCCTTGATGATTTGCTAATGTGTGTGATTAATACTTTTCTTCAACTTTGTAATATTATATTCTCTCTAAATATCAAAAAAACATTTGTCTAAACATATTTTCTTATAATGTGTTTAATTAAATTTAAGTTCAAACACTCGATTTAACCTTTATTTTTCATTATCGAGGTAATTAATATATTTAGGATTTCTTACACTCAAAATGATTTACAATGCTTGTATAAGTCAACATAGTATCACAGTCAAAATAAAATTTATCACAAACTAAAATTGACATTAATTCTTGTCCAACTTTAATTAAATTGGATTCAATTAATATTTTATATATAAATTCAAACACCCACTTAATCATACCTACTATTAGGTAGTTAAGATTATTGTAACACCTGAGTTAATTTTTTGTGAGAAGTTAAAAGTGAACTTGAAAATGTAAATTTTTTAGTAAATAGTTGTTGAATATATTATCTAAGTCTTCTAATCACACACTAAACTTAAATTCATGCGGATATTTGTAAACCTTCTATCTTTTTATTATGTATTTTGACAATGTTAACACAAATCTGATACATTTAAGAAAAAATAGACTAATCTAAGTAACGTGGGTGTATGAATATCTTAAAATATTTCAACAAAGCACACATGCAGAAAATTGTACCACAGGAAGAAAATAATTTATGAAGTAGGTGAGAAAAGGGATAGGATTTTGAGTATGAAACTAATGACATTAATTTTAATAATTTTTAGAAAATATTTAACCACTTTATAACTTAATGATTTTATTATAATAATTTAATAATAATAAATAAATAAATAAAATATTATTATATATTCACTACTAAAAAATCATTAAATAAAAATCAATTTCAAAGACATAAGATAATTAGTTATTATATTAACTAAATTAGATATTATTTTAAAAATTACAAAATTAATTAGTTTTTAACTAAATTTTTACTATTGATAAATATTTTTTAAATTGATATCTAATTAGTTACATAAATTTTAGCAATAGAATATTTAAATTTTAAAGTTAGTATCTAAAACTTTGATACATAGTTATATATCAATTTAAAAACTATTTATTAATATTAAAAATTAATTTAGAGACTAATAACTTTTTTAGTATTTAAGATAATAACTAATTTAATCAATATGACAATTAATTATTTATTATCTTTAAAATTGATTTCTATTTAATAATTAAATATTTAAATTGAATTTTAAAAAATGAATATGTAGATTGATAGGTTATTATTTATGTAAATTAGTCATTGAATAATTCATCTATTTTGTATATAATTTTTTTTTGGGCATTTGGTATTTAGTATTTGATATGCAAACATTTCACATGTCTTTATATTTGGTATAGTCTATGCAAGTAGATTAATTTTCCAATGACTTGTTTACACAAAAACTTCAATCAAGAATCTATAAGTGAACACACTCACATCACATTTCATTGACAAATTTAAATATTTGGTAAGTGTATATTTGATAAGGGTTATTTATTATATGATCTATATGCAGAAGATATAGCTGATAACACAGAATGAGCAAAACGAAAATGGCAGCAGAATTGAGTGAAGAAGTTTGAAAAGAAAGCATGATAATTAATTGATGATCTTGGTCCAAGTTTGAAAATGATGAAGGATTTGAATGCATAAGACAAGAAGAAGGGACAAGTGCATCGTACCAGTGGCATAAGACCCCTTCAAGTTTTGCCCAACAAAGACCAATCTCTATCCATTTTCGTACAACTTATTAATTGTGAACAAGTTAATGCACCTATCTGTGATCAAAATGTGCAAGTAAAATATATGGCTCTAATTGCTGCATATTGGGGACACTATACCCCACTTTATGTTCATTTTCTGTCACTACAAAACAGAGTAACATGTGTCTGTCACCTCCTTCAATATATATAACCAAACCCTTCTTCATCTTTTTTTTTTTCAATAATTTTTTATATATTTTTATACTCAATAATAGACCAATTTATATGGTTTTAAATTTCAGGTAGAAACCCTAATGTAAAGGTCACATTTTCTCATCATCTTCTTTTGCAATATTAACAAAGCTGCAACTTCTAAGTTGGTTGACTTTTATAATATTTTTCTTAGTTATATTGGTTTGTTTTCACACTAGTGCAAAAGAGATTTACAAGTTAACATATAAATTATTTCCTCACACTAAATGAGTCAAAAGTTATATAAATTTAAACACAAGTGGATTCATTTCTATACTTTGATAACCCTTTTAAGGGTAAATTTTGTAAAGCCCTCCACGGTGAGGATTTCAAGATTTATATTTCTAATTTATAAATAGAGTTTTTAGGATTTTAATTATCAATTACTTATATATATAATTCAGTAAGAGCAATAATTTAACTACTAACTAGGTTATTTGATTAACTTATAAATAGTTTAATCAATAAAAGAACCAAGTTTGATAAAATAAATTAATTTAGCTTATATTATAATAGAGAAACTTCTAGCTTATATTCCTTTTTTTTCAATCTATAACTTCAATAATGGTCCTTTTGAAATGACCTTTGTCTGGGACCATCACAAGAAACATGTGCCTTAAAAATATGGAAAAAAACAAGCCCTAAATCTAATGAAATCCCACCCAACACAAAATTCTTCATCTCCCCACCTCTCTCTCATAAATGAAGCATATTCCTTTTTTTTTTCAAATGCAAAGAATGCAATACCATTCTAATATGATGACAAGAGAGGCAAAAATAATAATTCAGAACCCAAGTGAGATTCCTTTCTCTTGGTGAACCTTATGATGTTGGTCTGTCTCAAATAAACATCAAAATAGAACAATTCATATTTCATCATCTAATGGTTGTTTTGAGGGTAAACTTGGAATGAGACATAAATAGATAGAAGGAAGAAAAGGTGAAGGAAAAGAGACTGAGGAGTGCAATGAGTAACCAAGGAAGAAAGAAAGGAAAAATATTTTTTATGAAATTTATTTTAGAAAAAGAAGGGAGACATATCCAATTTTTCTTTTTGACTTTGTAGAAATTGAAATGGTTAAAGTGGTCACCAGCACATAATAATAAAGAGAAAGAGAGTGAGAAATAAAGTTTCCTACACCAAATTATGTGGTTCCACAAGAGGCTAGAAAGCGAAAGTTCTTGTTAGATTCAAAAGCATATGAAATATTTCTTTATGGAGAGAGAGGGAAAAAACAATGACAGAAGAAGAAGAACCAAACAAAAAGTAATACAAAGACATTATTATGAGTATATGAATCATGATATATGGGTCCAAAATTTCCAATTAACATTAAAAAAGGGTGGATTTGCTTTAGAGGTATGGGTTTGTTAATCTTTTATTAACATGTTAAAGTGTGTATTAGTTTTCTTTGAAGAAAGCATTTATCTTTGTCTGTGAAATTTATCAGTTGTATTTAGTGAGGTGTCGTTTTCAATTGATCATATCTGTTTTATTTAAAGATGATTTTGCTGACAGATAGAAAGTATTTGTTGATGGGTGATCTGCAATAATAACAAATGCAACATTGTGAGTTATGATAATAGAAATGAATGAGTGATAAAGGTAGAAGGCAAAAGGGTTGGCTAATGGTCCTTTTCACACTTAGGTGGTGGTTACCAAAAATAAAATATTAGCAGCAATCACAAGGCATTACTTTTTTGTTTTCCATTGATGCATGCATCGTATATATCTTTTTATTAGGTGTTGTTTTCACGGAAAGATATGTCAATTATATACGAGAGAGAGAGAGAAAGGGTAAGGCATAGGAGGTGGGAATTACATGATGAAACCGAAGACAAAAAAATAATCCAAAACTATAAACCTGAAAAACAAAATCACACCACACACCAAATCTCAGATCAAGTTGCAAAAGGGGCACCTGAAACAGCAGAGCAAATATTGGTGTAAAATCAATGATAAGTGCATGTGTATATCACTGGTGATGACCCTGGGGACCATTAAAAAGTGTTGCATGGAGTAGTATAAAGAAGGATTATACCTTCTAATTCACTCATTCTGTGTTGTTGTTTAACAAAACAATGACTAGAGGGGAAAAAATCTATAATTATCTACCCTCTCAAACCCTGAAATGACTATGATTGTTATCAGGGTCAATTCCTAGTCATGGACTGAGACATGACATGTTGTGATTTTTTTCTCGCTTTCCCATTGTTCAAAATGTTCAAATCTGTTATGTATACACCACTGATGGAGCTTCACCAGGTCAAGACAAAAAGGAAAGGTCATTTCAAACAAAGAGGGTCGATGTGCTTGCTAGTTTCCTTAATGGCATCATAGGAATATATACTGTGAAGAAAAAAAATGTACCACCAGTCTTTGAGCTCTCTCCTTTACTCTCCAACAGTAACCCCACAAAGGAACCATGAAATTATGAGTCCAAATTCATGAAAATGAAAGCTCTTAGCTCCACTACAATGGATTCATTTGAGTTTAAATCTTAACATAAGCATTAAGTACCCTTTTCTTCCAAAAACAATATACTCAAATGAGAAGAAACCTAATGATGAAGGGCCATGTGAAATACAACAAGGATATGAAGAATGATTGCGAATATTTACACCTAAATTTGGTTGATGGAAAACCATGATAATATATATAGTATGCAACTTGACTTAACTATAAGCCGTGTGATCAGAATTGATTTTCTTAGAAAACTAAATATAGGTAGTGTAGTGGTAAGTAACCCTAAAAAATGGTAAAAAGAAAAAATAAAGATTGAAACTATGGTGTGGTTGTGGTTGTTGTTGAAGAAGGTAAACTAGCACTAGAAGCAGCATCAACACCAAGGCTACTATCATTGTTGTCGCTCACTGGAAGAACTATACTACTACTATCACCACCACCACTATGACTCACCTTAGAAACTTTCGTGGTGGTCCTCTTTCGCTTCTTCTTCTCGTAGGGGACCCCTCTAGCTTTGGCCTGACCCTCTTTCACCTCCTTCAGGTAAATCATCACAGCCTTGGCGCCAAACGGATTACACTCAGAACGGCCACCGTTTTCTTCGTACGCCGCCCTGAGTCGGCCGATGAGAGCATCAAGGCTGCCCCATGCTTGCTTGAGAGGGCAGGGGCAGGATGCCGGAGGGTTCGGGTGTCCGAAATATGGACACTCGGATATGTGGACCTTGGTTTTGCCGAACTGGTCCAAGTACTTCAAGAATTCAATGACGTGAGCTCCACTGCACCGTGCTAAGGTCAATGGGGGCTTGTGGTTGTGCAGGTACTGGAAGAAGGTGTTCCAGTCTCGACGCTTCTGGGATTCATAGCGGCTTGGTGGTGGTACAGGTGATGATTGAGATTGTGGTGGAGCTGTGGATGATGATGATGGAGGAGGTTCTGTGGTGGAGGGTGGTTGGGGTTGTGCTCCTTGTGATGATGAGTCCATGATGAAGAGCTTGTGGAACAGTGTGATGAGGTTGGTTGAATTTTGATGGGTGTGATTTGAGTATTTTTTTTAGGTGAGTGTGGTTTTTGGTTTTGTTTTGGTGTATGGGGAAGTGAAAGAAAAGAGTTTTGTTTTTGGTGAGTGTGAATGAATGAGAGTGTGATCAAGGTTTGAGGTTGATGTTTTCATGGGATAGAATTTCTGGCTTTTGTTTTCTTTTTCATGAGTAAGAAAGAAAAAGAGAGAGAGAGAGAGAGAGAAGAAGAAAAGGGGGAAAGGGAGCATTAAATTGATTGTTTTGGTCTTTGGAGTGAGAGAGAAAAACCATAGAAACAATAATAATAGTAATAATATATTAAATTTGGACAATAAATAACAATATTTATAAAATGATAAAAAAAATACTATAGGTTGATTTTTTATTTGTCACTAAAAAGAATAAAAAATAACTATACGTTAAAAAAGATATTGACCATGTGAATATGGCATTATATTTTGATACTCTATTTTATATTTTATATTCCCTTCACAATTGAAAAAAAAAACATTTTATCATAATATGACATTTTATTAGAAAAAACAGTTGTAAAGTTAGAAGTAATTTATGAATGATGTAAAAAATAACTTTTTCCATATGTTTTGCCAATTTTTTTAGCAATGTTATTGATTTTTGTTCTTTGATTGGTTTTTGTTTGGAGCTAATTTTGTGATCTATTTAGAATAGACACTTGACCCATTCATTAACATTTTAGTCCAATAAATGCAATCTGTTTTCTAAACAATGTTAAAAGTTAGAATGAGCTGAAAGGTTAAATCATCAACCAATGTTTTTGTAAGAATTTTTAAACATATAAGACAATGAAAAAATAAATCTAGGATGGGACACGTTAATGAAAATAAAAAATAATAAGTTAAGGATTTATGATTGTAAATCAAATCTTACATAAATTTTTAAAGCAATGAAATAACATCTTAAGTAATTGTAAAGAGTGTTTATTTTGTAAAGCAATTGTAAATAACATCTTAACTTACTGATGATTGAGGTCTAATGTGACAACTGCTCTTCAATTTCAATCACAGTTCATATTGCCTAAGGTTTTATTCTATTGATGTTCATCAATTGTATGGTTTTATTCCCACAACTAACACATACATTTACCAGATCAAAGTCACTTACTTTATGATAAATGATCAAATTTTACAACTTGTAAATTTGTATTTGTGTAATGTGTGGATAAAATGGAATATTTGCAATTTACTAATGCAAGTTTGAAAGCAACACATGATATCCGCATATCAGAAGTCTCATATAACTTGGCCTTAAAATAGTTGAAAAATCATGTAATGATGTTTGATTTTGATATTAAGTTTATTTTTTAGTTTTGTCTAAATGTTATTTAAAAGTGTTTCTAGATTACTGAACTACTAAAACTGATTAAATAAATAGTTTAAAACTAATAGATGAGTAGAAATGGATTATTTATTTATTTGTTTAAATTGAATTATTGGTAAAGTTTCAATTACATTTTGATCCCTCTGTCTTAGAATTCAACCAACAACCTCATTCCAATTTAGGGCAGGATTCAATTTTTGGGAGGAGGTTTAGCAACGATTTAATTATAGGACAGATGCCATATGTGACTAATTCCTAAAAATAAAAACTTGTAGTAAGTAAACACCATAAATTAATCACACGAGACAACAGAAAGTGATACACGTAGGTCATTAGACGTCCCACATATATACATTCTGTAAGTTTGAATTTCTTGTTGAGAAACACTACCACTAGGAGCTGCATAGTGATTACCATTATTCACTTTATCACGCAGCGAAAAAATAATCTCCCGGACGATTGGTTCATGGCCATTAAGAAGATTTCCCATGCTCAAAACTTTTCTCCAAGATTGGTTAGCAGTAGGAAGAACAAACATATTTGACAACACTTCCCTCTCAAGGTCCCTTACTTCGTGTTTCTTGTCAAACTCCTACGTAAAGATAGCACGAAAGATAGTGGAAATGCATGTCAGTTCAATGCTAAGAAAGATTGGGATATTACCCAAATCAACAAGGGTATTTCAGGCATATATTGCAAGCATCTCTCACCTTTTCACCAATGTCCTCTGTGAAACCCTTTGCCGTTGTTTGAACATAAAAATTGTAGTAATCGCTGAAAATTTCTCTGGAGAGGCGTGGTGCTTTTAAAAGCTTACGGTGAAGGGAAGCTGCAAGAGTGAATAACTTCTCGACTCGTTCATGAGTACCAGTTAGTCGTCTTAAGTCTTCAATAGTCTCACTATCTCCAGACAAACGATTTACTGCAACATTGTAAATGTATTAAAAATTATTATTCTTTTCCAATCAAGAGAAAATTAAATAGATACCTTGCAAAGGCCTCAAAGCAGATGTCATTGTAAGATAAAGTTGCTGCATCTCAGTCTCCATCTGTTTCAGTTCTCCATAACTGGTCTGATTTAGTGTGTCGGCAGCTGCTCTAAAGGCAGTACACACCATTTGCTCAAGCAATTCATGTGGTTGTAGAGTTTCAAGGTAATGAAGGACCTGGAAAATTGAGAGTATAAAAATTATAGCACACAATACACACAGTGAACAGCATATCTCAAGCAATCCATATACTTACTATGTAGTAATCTATTTATTCTTTACATGAATATACAGCAGCAATTTCATTTGAAAAAAAAACAAACTAATTTGATTATTTGATCACAAGAAAATGTTACAAGAGAACAATAATAATTTAAACGTTCATCTGTCTTGCATGCATGGCCCTCAATTCACCAAATAACCCTAGTTCAAGGCTTTAGCTATGTGAGCACTTTTTCCATTAAACCACACATTTTCCTTGGTACTTTAATCACTTATATGTGTTGAAGGGCATCCAGTTAACCCACTAGGACCTGCATTCCAAAGTAAATTTTCTTGTATAAACTTTAATTGCAATGACCCACGAAATCAGATAAATATGCATGTATTGTATATCTTTATTATAACTTTAGAAATATAATATATATTCAAAGCTATTTAGTTATCAATTTTAATTATACAAAAAATAAACATCTATCCTATGCAAAGCACAAACAAAAATACAAGTTATTGATGTGCGTGTACACAAATAAAGCATTCTTATCCCATTTTGCTGTCACAAAAGCTACCTGAAAATGACGCCACTGACTCGTGAAACCCTTTGTTGTAGACCTTTGCCCGTTACCCAAAAGAACATAGTAAAATAATTCAATTCAAAAAGAAAAAACAAAGACAAGAAAATGTATTGCATGTTCTTGCTTTTTGTTCTGACCTTTGGAAGAACCCAGAGAGAAGCTATATACATATACGACATGAAGGCTTTTCCAAAAACATAAATGTTTGGAGCATTTTTCAAAACTTGCGTTGATGGAAAGGTCTACAACAAAAGTCATTTACCTTTTATGAGGGTACATGGAAATGTATCAAAACAAAGAAAGAGACCTGCCTTTGGATATTATTAACTTGGAAAAAAACTTATGACCGAGTGCCAAGAGTAAGAGAATGTTGTACTTTTCTGCAAGGATATGCTTACATAAAAAAAGCTAAATCTTGAGTCCTTTCTTGTTCAAATTGATTATGAATGTGTTTACTAGGGACATAATTTTTGCGGAAGATACAGTTTTGAATAAGGAATCAAAGGAAGTTAACTATATTGAATTCGGAATCAGAAGGTTTTAACTTGAATAAGAGTAAGATGGAATATATATTACCAATGGCAAAAAATAAGAGGAATATGACTTGGAAGTAAAAATGAGATAATATGTCATATCACAAGTTTCTAAATATACCACGGATCAATATTATAAAATGATGAACTTAATGAGGTCGGACACCAACTGAAGGGTTACAATGGTGAAGGCATGCATGCATTATTTGTGATCACATAGAACCTAATAAGCAAAAAAGATTATGATATTTTTATGCAATCAGCCATATTCTCTGATAATAAATGTCGGTTAGAGTGACAAGAAAAAAAATGTGGGAGTAACAAATGAGAATGTTAACATGGATGTGTGACTAATAATGACCACAAGAAAGGATACGATACAACATGACAAAGAGATATTGGGGTGATACCGGTTGAGAAAAAGATGATACAAAATTGGTTAAGGTAATTTGAACAAGTGGACTTTTCTTCAAAGATTTATTTTCTAATAAAAAAATTCTGCTTGCTGACTAGAAGACCAGCACCCTTTCAGCTGATATAACTTTTATGCCCAGTCATTTCTACCAATGTCCGTAGAGGTACATCAAATGACACAGGAGCATGAGTCACAAATCAACTGCGACTCCGACATGGCACTCCTATTCAAAACTGAAGCACTCCTCTCATTATATTGGATTTTAGGATCTAGATGCTGCATCAAATTGACTTAAATTTCAAGTTTTGACCATCCCTTAGAGGATCATCATATTTAGCTGTCATTAAAAGCACAACATATTTCATATTCACCTCAGAAACAAAAAAGAGGGAAACGATTACTTATCAAGATAAAATCTATAAGACTATTAGGGTACAGCTCCTATTATCATTAAGATCCTCCTGATAGATCCACTAGAATGAGAAAACAAAGCAATGGCTTCAAGTTTAAATGGCTCAGCTCTCCCATCGATATGAGAAACCAAGTAAGAAAAATAATGTTATTCTACTATAAATTACCAGGTGGCCAAAAATCTGAATAACAATAGAAAAAGCAAAACAAATTCAAACTTTTAGAAAAATACTTACTTTTTCTCCTTCCCTATTCGGATCAAGAAGAGGTTTCTGTTCAGAAGCAGGAAGAGCAGGTGCACTATTACAGAGCTTTCTCCATAAATTTCCATGTTCAGACATTCTCTTTGAAAGCCTCCCTTGTGGAGGCCAACTATCTTTTGACTTTTTAATGTCAAGAGCACTGGATGATGATGATTTACTTTCCTCAGGGTCATCATACTCTTCCCAATCCCCAGGTGAATGCCACCGAATAAAATCTTCAAAGATAGCATCTGGATTTGCCGCCTTAAATGCTGACATATCTAGTAACAAAGCGATTTTTGGTCTGTCAGATCATGTATCCTTATATTGAAGAATTTTTGCATAAAAAACTTCATTATATACACATACACACATACAGTTCCATTTGGATCAGAGTAAACTGAACTAGCGGTACCAAGCATATTAAGAGTCAATTCTATGGGATTGAGTTAGATCCAAACCCAGATTCTAAGAGTATGGTATTGTGAACATAACCTCATGAGTGAAAAATTATATTAATGAAAACATCATTCCGTTATATTGATGAGGCAGGTACATCAAATTAGAAAGCATTGTGCACATGATCGTCTAGTAAATGTGTGATTTTTAAATTATTTTTTAACATCACATGCTCAGAAATCAGAATTAACTGTATTCTTTTAGAAAACAGAAGAACTCAAGACATGATCAATGCCTACCCAGTGTTATTACAAACATATACTATCCATTATCAACAAAAGTACATGTAATTATTACCTGAAGTTAAGATATCCTTTTCCAGCTGAGCAGAGAAATTCTGAAAATAAAAAGGAATTGCTAAGTAATGATGTAAAATATGAAATAGAAGTATAGAACATACATCACTCCAGCTGCATCCCCTTTTTTTAGTTCTAGATTTGCAAGCAGAAATATGCATAAATTAATCTGATGATAATGAAGCTTCAAAAAGTTCAAGGAAGGAGATGGTACCAAAAAACTTTCAGAGTTGCCTTTGGAAAGAATAAGAAAAGCCTTAAAAATAATCTGTTGGGTACTTAAGTATTATGGGATGTATAAGTCCCACAACAAATAATATGAGATGTTTGGTGGAGTATTTAAGTATTTGGTTCTCCCATTTTAATAGTGTTAGCTTTTGAGGATGAGCTCCTCAAGTATTTGAGTGCGTACCCAAGCCCAACTAGACAGCACTATGTCACAATATTGTTTCTGTAATTCATATTTTAATTTTACACATCTTAGTTCCCTGAATACTTTATACAGCCATCAATATCTATGCATAACATTCTACAGCTTGGTCTTTTCACTCTACTTAGTCAACCACCTGTAACAGGATTTAGTTATCCAAAAAGAATTTTTCCACATCTCACTTCACACATAGAATATGGGACAACTTTAATATCAAACGAACATATCAGGGTCAAGATAGATATCAGCCTTCTTATAGGAAAGTGATACTATACTTTTAGCAAAAATGTTAACAACTAAGAGACTATACTCCTCAACTTATACTGCTACACCATTCAAATCCTTACATATAACCTCAATTAATTGTTCAATGCATCTTGTTTTCTCATTTACCCCTATGTGAAATGTAAATGAGATCTATGTGGTCTAAGGCTCTAAGCTTTTATGGCACATGATTGCTATTATTATATGCATTGCATGTGTTTGAGCTTACGAATGAATCACCAAAGGCTTCAACAGCCTT
>Ga0123342_1003968_pt1 | contig 23170 bp, 19 predicted proteins | sample Turbeawhitnodule_FD_89960 | JGI IMG/M metagenome (GOLD analysis project Ga0123342, IMG submission 89960) | Root nodule microbial communities of legume samples collected from Mexico - Turtle bean Mexico white nodule | ecosystem: Host-associated > Plants > Roots > Nodule | place: Mexico: Nepantla... | reverse complement strand
TATATATATATATATGTATATATATATAACCATAGCATTAGAACCGTACAGAACCATACAGATCCTTTTTCTATAACATAACATCTGTAATTAAGACTAATTATAGACTCATTAATAGTGATTATATTCCTATAATTAAGTCTAATTATAGACTCATTAATAATGATTATATTCCTGTAATTAAGTCTAATTAAGTCTAATAATGATTTTGTCCGGTAATAGTCAAAATTGAGATTATCTTATATATCTGTTCAACATCACCAATCTTAAGTAGTGAATGTATATCTCTTTTATAAATTAAAAAATAATTGATATTTGATTATCGATGTTTTTTAATGAAAAATATTCACTGTAATCTTTCAAGTAACTTTTGACATTTACCGTGGATTTTTATAAGTGGAATGTGAATATGTGTTTTATAAAGTGAAATTGAATATTATAGTATGTCAAATTCTAGAATTATCATCTATCATATATTATTATATGTTAAATTTATTAATATTGATATTTGAAATAAAAAAACCTTACTTTTTTTCTAATTTTCTTTATTTTTGTTATGGACTTATTCAATAGAAACTATTTGGGAAAGTTTTAGGAAATACTTTATCAGATGTTGAATATTTTAAACATTAAATATATAGATAATTTTTTATTCTAACTTAAAATCATTATTATAAAAATTTACAAAATGTTTTGTTATTCTAACTTAATATATATATATATATATATTTGTTATATAATTTGAATAACTATAGAAAAAATGTTGATATATATATAATAACGTTAATTAATATTTTTTATAAGAAAATTTCATGCACAATTTATTTCTACTCTTATGAAATTATGTAATTTAAAAATTCAGAATACATTTTTTGAATTTTATAGTTTTGAAACATATTATTATGTAATCTAGAATATGTTTAGATCATGTAATTTGAAAATTCAGAATATTTTTTGAATTTCATTATTTAGAAACATATTATATTTAATCTAAAATATGTTTTCATATTGGTTAAAGAAGAATACATCTTTAAATCTAGAATATATTTTTTAGTTTTAAATTATACCATCTAAAATAGATTTTTAGATTATTTAATTTAAAATAGATTATCACAACAAACCTACTCTGGTGTTTGAAACCTCATTGTTGTATAAGATATTTGAAAAAGACTGATTTTTTAGATTTTTTAACTAATGTTTTTGCCCAGACTTGGAAGTAGTGGTATGATGTACACAGGTTTCATCGTGTTCTGCCACCTGACAAGATTGGATTGAAGTGTGTGTTATTGGGTTGATGTTTGTGTTGTGTGCAGGTCTATTTGACTTATGATTTCTTCTTGCAGGTTTGGTTGTTTTTAACAATTAGGTTTGGCATATGTCAGACTGCTGACAAAGACATGATTTAAGTGTTGAATTCTTTGTAGATCATGAGAGTGGGTTGATGTTATTGGAGACTCTTATTCTTTGTCTTGGATTGTAATTTTAGGTAATGTGATGTAAATTCTGTTGGATTCTTAGCTGGTTGGGTGCAAGAAAATTATTTTATTTTGTGTATAAGTGTTGAAACATGTTTCATTTCATTTTATTTATTCTTTACTGATAACAAAAATTTATTTAATTTAAAATGTTTTCCTGTCTAATGTACAATTTAAACTTTTAGGACACTTCTGAAGGTAACGGAAGAAGTTACTAAGATAAAAAAAAAACAAACAAGTTGGTGAAATTAGGACCAAATTTGCTGTGATATTAACTTTCGAATTGGGTTTATGTGCTTTCACTAACAAGTGCTTCCTGCACGAACCCGCACTAAATCAATTTTTAAAATTTCAAAATTGTACTTGTTCCAGAACTGAAAAATATATACCAAAAAATTTAGAATATATTCTGTGTTCCAAAAATAAAAATAAAAAAGTCTATAAATATAAAAAAAAATCTGTAAATTTGAATCAAAAAATATATTTTAAAATTTTAAATTAAGAATAACTCTTGTCTTGTAATTCACTCTATTTGAAAACTAAAAAAATACATTTTTATCATTTCACACATAATAAAATGGGTTAAAGAAGGAATAACCTACATCTTCTAGCTTTCATTTTGCCCTTTTTCCATCTAAATTGAATATCTTATCTTTCATCAAACGTGGTCCAAATATTAGATATTAGATGTTGCATCTGATTTCATTTTGCCATTTTTCCACCTAATTTGAATATCTTATCTTTCATCAAACATGGTCCAAACATTAGATATTAGATTTTGCATCTGATATCGTTCTGCATTTTTCACCTTCTTCACATGTTATCGTGGTCCAAACATTAGATATTTGATTGTGCTGCATTTTTCACCTTCTTCACATGTTAACACTGCATTTTCTCCCTTTTCACCATCTTAGAGGTTGAATTTGGTCTCAACTTTTGTATAAAGAATTGTATATCTTTTCTTAACTATTTTACAAACAAAATTATACCTATAATAAGATAAACATAAAACAAATAGGCAAGTAGAAGAGATTGAAAAAAAGTAAAGAAAAAAAAATGGTTAAAGATTTGGACTGATTCTTGAATGTTGTCCCATTATTTCAAATTTGTTATTTTAATTTTATTTAAAATGAGTTAATGTGATATATATTATTAAAATTATGTTAACTTTTTGTTCTCATGCATCATAGGCTGGGAGACTCATCGCAAGTCATCATGGGAATCGAAAACAATAATTTAGACAAAATGCTCCTAATGTTGTTCAGGCTGTATGAAGCGAACCCCACTTTTGTGGATTTCACCAGGTGAAGAGTTTGTGTCAGTACTCCATTTCGCGTTCATTAGAATCTATGTGAAGAGTTCACCTTCTCAACAACTCCTTGAGAGACTTAATATATTATAAGAACACGTAATATATCATCATCATTATAATTATTACTATCTTAACTAAATTATCATGTTTCTAATTTGAGCTAGTTTCAATATCTAGAAATTCAATCTAGTAATAAGGTTTTAACTGTTTTTAATGTCATAAATCCACTAGTTTCTTTAGTAATAAATCTACTAGTTTGTAAGCCTACTGATTAGTTTAATTGGACCATTAAACATCTTAACATAACCAGACTTGTGTACTAGACATACCAGGCTTAAAACAGGGTTTGCCACATGCTACAAAGCCACAGATTACTTTGATCCTGAGATGACAAAGCATGTTAACCTAGACTTGCATAATATCTAATTTTCATCCCTATAGTTCCATTCCAACACATGCATAAGTTAAAATCGCTAGTAAAGAGTGTAAAGAAGACCATAAAAAGTACTGGTCATTGTAACCCCTTGTGCCCCATGTGAATTAGATTGAGTGAATCATCGACTGTCAAAACATTTCATGTGATAATTAATCACACACTGCTTAATAGTTGAGTAAAGTTTGCTTAATAGTTGATATCAATTTCAAATTTAGATATTAAGAAAAAATCTGTGCTAACAAAGTAAATGTTCTGTTTGCTTTGCTCTGTATGATCATCACTTTACAAAGAATAGTGTTTGAATCCCTAGGGAAAGGGAAGGGGATTTCCCGGATTCTCCAAACAAAAAGGGGCAAAATATGCAGGTTTTAATTATGCTGATTATGCATCACAGCATTGTCAAAAATGCTCATCAAGATATGAAAGTGGATGTGAGTGACAATACAATAACAATCCATTAATCAATGCAAAAGTAAAGAAAAAGTAATGAACCCAATTTGTTTGCCTCTTTGAAATGATCCAAGAAATCTCTGAAACATTTGAGCATACAGAGATGGGTAATGAATGTGCATGCTATGCTAGCTATAGTTTGATTGATCAACAACCTTATATTCAATTCAATTCATTCTACATTGCATGCACTTAAAAAATCAAATGCTGCAATGCAACCTCGACTGAAGGTAGAACATACAGGATTGAAAAAAAGAAAGAGAGGGTGGCAACAAAATATAAAGAAAAGGAATAAATAAAGTTAGCCAGTTATCATAGTTCCAGCACCTTCATCAGTTAAGATCTCGAGCAACAAAGAGTGAGGAACCCTACCATCAATAATACTCGCCGTATTAACCCCTTGTGCCAGCGATCTGACGCAACAATTAACCTTAGGTATCATTCCACCTCCAACTTTTCCCTCTTCCACCATTTTCTTCACTCCTTTTATGTCAATCTTCTTCACCAAGCTGTTGGGATCGTTCCGATCCTCCAGTATCCCCGCCACGTCGGTCAGAAGAATCAGCTTCTCTGCGCCAAGCGCTGCCGCCAGTTCTCCAGCGACGGTGTCGGCGTTAATGTTGTAGGGCTGTCCGGACTCGTCCGCGGCGACGGAGGTGACAACCGGGATGTGATTGGTGTCGATGAGGGAGCGGAGGACGGCAGGGTCGACTCTGGCGACCTCGCCGACGAAGCCTAGATGGGCGGCCTTGGGGCTGGGGCGGGCGGTGAGGAGGCGGCCATCGAGGCCGGAGAGACCTACGGCGGTGGCCCCGGCCTTGTTGATGAGGGAGACGAGGGTTTTGTTGACCTTGCCGACGAGGACCATGGAGACGATCTCCATGGTATCAGCGTTGGTGACGCGGAGGCCGTCGTGGAAGACGGCAGGGATGTTCAGGCGTCCGAGCCAGGTGTTGATCTCGGGGCCGCCGCCATGTACCATGACGGGGCGAAGGCCCACGCAGGAGAGGAGGACCAGGTCGTTGATAACGGAAGCTTGAAGCTCCGGAGACTTCATGGCGGCGCCGCCATACTTGACGACTATGGTCTTGCCGCGGAATTTCTGGATGAAGGGGAGCGATTCAGAGAGCACGTCGACTCGGTACTGACCCGGAGTGGTTGATTCGGCGGCGATTTGTGGAGGTTGGGCCGGGTTGGCAACCGCGCAAATGGGACGGTGGCGGAGGAGGCGAGAGGAAGGGAAAGAAGTGTTAGTGGTGTGAGTGGTGAGTGGGTTTTGGGGTTTGGTTGTGAATGCGAAAGAGGGGAAAATATTTGTTAGGGTTTTGGATGCCCCTGCCGTCATCATTATCTCACAAGCAGACTACTGTGAAGTGAAGTGAGAGTTTCAGAGTGAAGGGTTTTGGACTTCCAACTCTATTGTTCTTTCAGATACAGTGAAAACACCTCTCTTTCCTTTATAATGTATTATTACTTAAAATTGTATAATTTTATTATTTTTAAAGTAATTACTTAAAAAATACAAAAATGATATAATTTCAAAATATATATAATTTTGTAAGAATAATATTAAAAAATTAGTGACATTTATTTTTTAAAGGAAATGTTATTTAATTATTTTAAAATAAAGCAGAATTATTTAATTACTCATTCTATTAAAAAGATAAATTATGTTTTATTTATTAAAAAAATAAAATAATCTAATTAATATCGACTGTAACGGCAAGATCGTGGGCTTTCATAACAACTTTAACACGTGTTATTTAAAAGTAAAATAAGAGTTAAAATTTGGATGAATTTGTTCGCAAATACTATCGGGAAAATCGAAATGTAGTGTGATGGCATGTTCAGGACCAGTTCAATCTGGAGAGTCTTTTTAGTGTGTAATGATGACCAGCTTTAACGAAAGGTATGTGGTTTCTGCATGTTCCTGTTCCTGTTCCTCAATATGTGCAACAGTATCTTCCTTTTTTAACAAATGATACTAGATGACTATATAGAAAAAAAAAAGATAATAACTCCAATTGGAATCTATTTTTGTTTATTTTTTATTTAACTTCATCTGGATTTTAACACTACATATACAATTAAAATTAACCTCTGGTTTTAGACTAGTAAATTGTAACTAAAATAAAAATAATAATAATTAAACCAAAGATATATTTATTTATTTCAATAAGTTATAGGTAATCCATAAAAATCAGAAAAACTAGTCAAACGTTTTTGCCTACATATAATTTTAAAATTTCAAACGTACCTTATCATTATATTTTAGGGTTTTGTTTTTTTAAGTTGTTCTTGATTTTCTGGGCGACTTGTGGTGGTGAAGGTAGGTGATGGAGGAGAATTTTCTTTCAGCTTTCATAATTTTTTCGTTTTCAAAATATCTTTCTTTTGAAATGTAAATATCACATTGTACAAACAAAAAAATTAACATTAGATTTAGGATTGTCTACCAATTTGATTTGTGAATGTAATTTATAAATCGAATTATACAATCGGTAGACAAACCCAGATCCAATATCAGCTTCCAATTTATAAAATCTGGTATCTACATTTTAAAAGAAAGGTTTTACAAATTGCTCAATCTGGTAAAACAAACAAAAAAACCCAACTCAATGACAGTCTCAATGGCTACATCAACATCTCTGCTACCAAGTTGATCAACTAAAGGACTAAGAAGTTGCGGAACCTGAGTTTCTGGCCAAGGAACCAATTGCCTTAATGGCAGGAATCACCAATGCTGGATTACTCTCTTCCTGATGAAGCAGTTCGCCTTTGCCGCCAGCGCAGTTCGCTTAAAATCGGCCCTTCTAACATCAGCATTGGACTCTGCCACAGCAGCAATCTCCATCACAGCCATAAGACAATTAAGCTGCAATTGAAGAGTGTAAGTGAAAGTCCAGACCAATGCAAGGATAGGGTCGTTGCTGGCGATGGCGGGAAAGGAGACATTTCTGCATGACAAAAGTGGCATTCTCTTTTCTTTACCAGGACATAATTAGCTATCAATTCTTTTTCTATAGTCTTAAAAACACTTTTCGACAAATTCAACACCACTAATTTATAAATGATTTATTCAGTGTAAATCCATATTTTTTCTGCAGGTATTCGGGAATATAAGCAATTCTTTTACGGACGCTATGCAGTGCCAATAACTACAACACAAGTACAAATTACCATAAATTTTCTTAGCCCCAACCGAATTGTACAATGCGACGGTAACCCAGTTTATACAATCCGGTATTTATATTTCAAAGGATACTTTAAATTTAAAATTACATAGAGGTGCAGGAAGAACCTCACCAATGGAGGTGTAGGGAAAATTTGCCCAAAGGTTTTGTGGCTGGATGTGATGCCAACTCTGGTTGAGGGTGTAGTTGTTCTTTTTGGTGGCCTGAAACCCAGTGATCCATGGTAACGGAGAAAAATAAAACACTACTGAGGATGGTTCATAAATACAGTTAAGGAGTAGACTCTTCTTTTTTCCTCTATTAGATCATAGGAGGGAGGACCACAAAGTGGCTCTCCGTAAAACTGCGTTTTTTTAACATTTATTATATACAACTGCACTTCTAAACCTTCTGGCATAATAAATTCGCATGACATAAAGGTGAAAGATAACAGCAAAATTTTGAGCCAAAATAATTGACATTTCGCTCAAAAATGAATATAATGAAGAAAGAAAATAATTACAGCTTATCCTCGATTAAAAATTAATAACCAAAGCCATTGCCCACAAAATCCTCATCATCACTACTTAAGGATTCAAGTACCTGACTATCATCATCATCTTCGTCACCTTCTGTCACAATCTCCAATATGCCAGTTCCACCATCAAAGTCTACATCATCCAAAATAAAGTCTCCATCTTCATCTTCATCAAGATCACTCACACTATCGTCATCCTCATCATCATTGCTCATATCAGCATCACTGCCACTATCCCCACCAAGACCAGGGCCTAAAGTAGGATCAACATCACCATCATCATCATCATCATCATCATCCTCATCTTCCTCCTCACTCTCAGCATCATCAGGATCAGAATCATCATCAGTTGGCCTCCGACGACCAATTTCATAGATTCTGGCAGAAGCATACATCTCCTCCTGATCATCCATAGTAATCAGCCCAACAAATGAATCTGTAGGCTCAGTTGCAAAATCAAGAACACAGCGATCCACAGGGATAGTTGCAATGTCAGAATAATTAACTGCATCCACTGTGCGGAAAGCTGAAAAAAGATGATGCTTGACCCGTCGTGTGTGAACTGCTGACATTACATCCTCAAGATTTCTCCTTAAGATAGCATACATTACATCACCACGCGCATTGAATGTTATTGATGTTTGATCCAATGAAGGCACACTGCGTAGCAATCTGAACTTGCGCAGATCCCAGACTTCAGAGTTTATAATAACCTGGTCCAAAAACATTTATTTACAAACATAAAAGATAAAGGTCATTGCTGCTTCGATGTCAAATTCAATAATCCTATAGTATTAAAAAAAATCACAGCCTTTCTTCACAATTAGGTTGAAAACATTCAAACCTTTACACATCCCTTCATCCACTTCCACACAGACTTATAAGAAAGAAGAATACCCACATTTTGCATATAGATAATTTTCTTCCAAATCTATTATTCCCCATGATTTATAATTGAATAATACGGTGTTCTGTTTGATCCAAGTTCAAAACTATATTGTATAAACGGATGTAAGATTATACATACCTCATTGCCAGCAGGATGAAAGCCTCCACCACCATAATCTGTAAACTGATCAAACCGATGAACAGGCCCAGAGACACGACGATCCCACAAGACACCATTCCAAAGCAGCATTGAGTCAGAAGGGTTAAAATGGATTAAAGAATAAACGTGACCTCGCCCTGTAGAAGTTGCAAATGTATCTGACAACTTTGACTCTAACTGACATGTTTGAATATCATACAAGAGGATCTCTCGCCTTGAAGATTCTGATGACAGGGCTGCAAAAACATTCCCAGAATTGCTAAACCTGGCTGCCCTGCATCCTTCAAATGAATGGCTAGGACCACCTAAAATCGAAGTTGCATCCCACAACCTAACATCTTGGGGGCTTGAAGAAAGTAATAGCTGGGTCTCACCAGAAACAAAAGACTGAACAAGAGTCAAAGGAGCCTGATGACCTGTGTAGCTCTCAACTACATTGCTGTTGTTGGATTCAAAAAATTTGAGCTCCCCATTATGGCTTCCAACTGCAATATGTGAGGAGTCCCCAACAAATGTAATGCATGTTAACAATGCACCAGCATCATCCCGACAAGTGCGCCAAGGCCTAAACCGGCTGTAAACAAGTTGACGATCCCTGCGATTCCCATGTACTCCCCCATACATATATTTAAACTCGCGAGTACCAAGCCTGGCTGTCACATTAGAAGGGGCATCAAGGCTATGCTTTGGTTCAGGACAGACATGCGGGTGCAGAAGTGACAGCGGAGGAAGTGTTGTAATAGGAGCTGGACATTGGCGATGTTGATGCTTCAAATACTGAATCACTAAAGAATCTAATGTTACACACTCAGGGTTGCTGGGCTGAAGGTCGTTTAATACTTGGGAAGATGGTGTCATATGACCTAGATGTGAAGTACTGCACTGATTCTCATCCACCAAGTCACCCATACAACGGGTGTGTTGATTTTTCAGGTTACAAGTTGGAGTGAAAAATCCAACTGCATCAAGCTGCAGGCTGCTTTTACGAATTGCACTCGAACAAATAGGAGAGCGGAGTCCTTGATCCCCAACATTTAACCGTTTTCCAGATGAAGAAAACGTTGGTATGTCCTTCAAATCAGATAACTTCCGTTTTGCTGGCAAAGTTATTGGAGTCTTAAACTGAGATCCAATATCAATGTTATGTTTCATTGAATATTCAGATCCAGTCTCTACTACACTAATTTCTGAAGATTCTTTAGCAGTATTTGAAAATTTCTTTACAGATGATTGCTGAGAGTCAAAAAGTTGGAGTCTTGAATGAAAAGATGATGAGAAAGTTAGTGATTTTTTCTTTGCAGAGACAGAATCACTTTTCAAGACAGCATCCTCATCCTTTGAATTAAACTTTAATTTGTTAGAGAGAAATCCAGAAGGAGTACGACCAGAGGGCCACTGAATTTGTGTTGAAGAAGCTTCCTGTGTTGTGGGCTGTTGGGCAAGAGAAGACGGAGGAATCACTGATGGCAAAGGAGTAAATTGCGCCTCTTTAAGCAACATAGAAGCAGTTTGTGCTAACCCAGATGCCTGTAGGTGTTCATGAATTAGAAGCAAAAGTTCCCTGAACAAGAAAACATAACACAAAGAAGCCATTCGCAATCAGAAGGGTTGTCACCAAAAGAGAGAGGAGATAGCACACGTATTTGAAAATCCAGAATGATAAAATTTGAGAGAGGACAAAAACCTTGAATGGTAAGTAATAGGAGTAGCAGCAGCAATAGCTGCTCTTTCTATGCGCCTTAAAGTAGGAGTAGCAGCATCAGTAGCAGCTAATGTACTTGCACGGCCTGAATTAGTCACAATCTACAAATACAATTTGAACAAAAGTATCAAAAGCAGCCCTTCATACAGCTCATATTTTACTTATTTATCTTTTAGTAAGATCATTGCAAAAGGGCATATTGAACAGCAAAGTTGATCTAATTCACTTTGTTATCAGAAAGCAACTATTATATAATACACCATCCTTCAAATAGAGTAAAGGTGTGACAAAATCAGCTAATAGTTAAAGTCCTAATGTAAATATGCTCAATACTTTTCACTACTTAATGAGTAAATGACCTCTGCAATTGATATGCATGAAATAGAATCAGCTCCCATTAGAAATATTAAAGTAGTCTTGAATCACAGGCACATTACCAAGCTTGTAGCTAAAAGAATTTATAATATGAATCAAAAAGTGGGAAAAAAATTAATGATTTGATTTTTCTTTTAAATAGCTAAAACCAATGGCAAACAAAAACATAAATCTTGTTTAAATCATCCCAAGGGCTTCATACATTAATACAGTAATACTCTAGCAAATACCCAAAAGCCTAACTTTTATTGCACCAAACAATTTAGTCTAGAGCAGATTTGTGGCTTAAGTTTTAAATTTTCAAAACTGAAATCCCAGAATTAAAAAACACAAACAAGTCAAAACCCAAAATTAAAAACTACAAACACCACCCAAAAGTCAAACACTTAAAACTTAGGTCCATTACAATGAAACGATATTTGCTATCCCGTGATTTCATGACAAGCACTCAACCAAATAAAGAAAACACCCGCACTCGTGCATCAAATCACACACTCACAGAATATTGGTCACATACACGCAAGCAGATGCACAATTTTGTATCTAAATCCTATATATATGGCCAAGATTCCTTGAATTAATTCTAATACACAAATTTTGCCAAAGAAGCACACATGGATGACTTTGATTTTATAAATTCAGATCATAAACATCTGAAAATTTCTAATCTCATATTCTCTTCAGATACTTTTGTCAGGACAATCTTAGGGCAACAATTACTTCTTTAGATAGATGTATAAAAAAATCAAGTAAATTGAAGAGATGCTGATAAAAAACAACACACTTCTGCATCAGCAAAGAGTGGAAATGCTGCTCACCCCAATAAGTTCAATGGCAGCCTGGGAAAGTTCAGCTTGCCACCTACCCTGCTCCGTTCCAAGTGTTTGGCTACCAGAATCCCGAATCAGTTCTGACAGCTTTTTCCCAACCTAGAACACCCAAACAAATAAAACATGATATTTGATTAATACAATATGTATTTTTTTTCTCAAGCCATCAGAAGACAATTTAAACTGGTACAAAAGAAAAAAAGTTGCAGCAGTTTTATCTCAACTTCCACACTTGATACTGACTAGTACAGTTTGTGAAGACTGAGTTTAATAAAAATCAGTTATAGGTGTTCACCTGTAGCTTTGTCAATATGTGTGCAATTGTATCATCTCTGGCTAATCCAAGCAGGACTCGACATGCTAGAGCTCGAAGACAGTCCAGCGCAGCAGGAGGTGAATATATGCGCGGTTGGAGGAGATGCAGAAGAACCTTTATACCATTATTAGATCGGACAGTCTCTCTTGCCTGACGATATCCTTGTTCCAATTGTGCAGCAAGGCCAGCACAACCTGCTCCAACACCCAAAGATATTCTTCGATCGCCAACCAATCCAGATGTGGCTGAAGCAACAGGAGTTTGTGGTGTACTACTAACAGGCTGTGCACTTAAGCTGGCAGCACTGCCTCGATCTATAGCATTGGAGTCCCCATTCCTTTCCCTAGGATCAATCTGGCTAGTAGAGTGAACAGCTCGATCTGAAACATTTCGTTCAACATTTCTATCTCTAGCCTCTGAGGGAGGACCATTGGATGTCTGGGAGGATGCCAACTGCTGCCCTTGTGCAACCATTGCCGGTTTATTGCTTATTGAAGGTGGAGGGCAAACAAGATTGACTAAAACATTTAATGCTGGTTGAATTATCTGAAATGGAGAAGTGTTTACAGACAAAAGTTAAGATACAATATATTGGGATACTCAGTATGTCAATCAAAATCCTAAAACAAATTCTTTTACTTTTACGACCTGCAGAAATTTGGAGAATTGCAACTAGAAAACACTTACCTCGGGGTCCACATGATTACTAGCTATATTTGCAGCATCCAAAATTACCGCAATACCAACACGATTGTTGCTTAAAGTTACATTTACGATCATCTTACGACTGCTAGGTACCAATGTAACAATGTGCAGAACACCCAAAGCATACTGAAGCAAATCATGCAGATATCGCTCCACAGGTGGGGCCTATAAAATACCAAGAAAATAATAAATAAATAAAGTTCAAGATACAGGAAAAGAGTACAATAACCATATCGTACCTGACACAATTCCAGCATGGTAACATGTCCATTATATGCCAAGAACTTCTCAACTGCTAGCCAACGTGTTCTAACAAATGCAGGACCTAGCTTCCGATCTTTTTGTAATTGTAGGAATACTCCATCCATTGCCTCATTACTAATATCAAGGGGCTTGTACACTGCTCTTACACTTGGAATATTTCTAGCAGCACTACGATTGCTCTTGTTAGGACGAATGGAATCCACTAACACAAGGAGATGGGCCCTGAAATATTGCCTCAAAGCAACAGAAGTGTGATAGGCTATCTGCTTCTCTGATGATGTCAGCACTTCTGCAGACGATCGATCGTTTCGAAGTGATCCTGAGTTAGATAAACTCAAGGCTCCAGAATTTATTCCTGATCTTACAGAAGCAGCATCATTTAGAAGGCCCAGTAATTTTTGTAATCCATCTAGGGAATCAAAGGCATCAAGAACAGCTCTGAAGACAAACGAAGCAGCAAAAAACAATGCTGCATTCTTCCGGGCTTGGTCTTGATTGGAGTCAAGAAGTTGGAGAGCTAATTCAACAACGTGATAAACAACTTGCGATGGAAGAGCACAAACCCTTTCCATTATACCCTGAAATAACCATCTAGGGTCAGAAAATGAAGCAGTGTTGTGTGTGTGTGTGTGTGAGGGAGAGAGAGAGAGAGAGAGACAACATAAAAACATTACTGGGCGTCTCAATTCACAATTATCACTACAAATACAACATGAATACCTGAAGAGAACCAATAGTGAATAGACAAGAAGAAAGACCAAAGAAAGTTTGTGCCATTCTAGGGACAGCAAGAAGCTTTTGCATTCCCCCTCGGTCCACAAACAGTGCAGCAAATTTTCTATGTGCGGCCAAAGCACAGATTAGCTTCATGACATCAGGCAACAGCAAAGCAACCTTGGATGGCTCCCGATGTTTAGAATTCTGCTGCAGAAGTGCCAGACACACGTCAACCCCCTTCTCATGCAACACAGGGCCAAGCACTTCCACATATTCTCCAAGTAACTCAAGACACTGAATGCAATATTTTTCCCTCAACTGTGAAAGTGATTGAGTATCTGGGATGAAGTGCTCCTCCACATCCTCATTAGTTTCTGTTTCTTTGCCACTCTCATTCTCTGTTACAGTATTGTTGCCAATGGAACTCCTGCCACCAAACAAAGATGATTATTAAAAAACCCTACTCTTGGTATGTGTTCATCTATGTAATCAGATCTTAAAAGGTACTCCTAAAATATATTGACATACCTTGAAATTTCAACTGCAGTTGCAGCATCAATAACAGTTGATGCAGCTTTAGAAGCAGCCAAAATAGCTGCTTCTTCATCGTTAGAGGACTTATATTCCTGAATATAAATGCAGGATAAACTATTTTAGCATTGAGATTAAACTATAAAGTATTGATGCACAATCACATACACAGACATATAAAAAAGCACAAAGTACAACTTATGGTTTTGGGAAGAAAAAATTGATGAGCCAGAGCATACCTCTGAAGCGACAGTTTTAACCAGGTCAGCAGCAGCATCACCAGCTGCTTTGACAGCTTCTTCAGGTGCATTGGCTGATCTAGCTTCGGCTTCAGCAGCTTGAACTGCTTTCCGGACAAGATCGGTTATATCTTTATTTCCAATTCGGCATTCATGGAAACAGTCATCATGATCCTCTCTTTCAAAACCAGAAGCCTCCAAAGAGGTCCTGCCAGGGGTCTTCTTAGAATCAGACACCCTCCTAACATCAGCATTCCTCAGTACACTTCTATCTCTCCGACCATGTACCAACCGACTACCAGAACCAGGAGATGATAAAATGGAATCACTTTCTACAGTCCCTTCATTAACCCTTCCTTTCCCTTTAGATCTTCCCCATCCACGGTTTGATCGTCGCCTTGAAGAGTCATCTCTAACATTGTCATCATGTTCACTGTATTTTGTCCTTCCATCACGTGTATCTCTATAGCGCCATCTATCCTCCCCATCAGAATCTACCTCCTGGACATCAACACCTTCACCAAGCCCATCAGGTGGTTTACCTTCCATCCAAGATCCTTCTTGAAGTGTTTGTCCACTAATGCTTCTATCTGGACCCCTTTCAAGAATTACATCATCTAAAGATCTCTCATCAATAATCCTAGTATCATCCAAATGATTTGGTTCAAGGATCTGGCGAAATCTACCACGACCATCATCTCTACCTCTCCCTGAAGTATTCGCAGATGCATGCCTACTCTCTGTTATATGAGTAACATCTTTCTGGTTGCTACTTGTCTCTCCCAGAACACGTAAACGAAGGTATCGCATAAGTTTAGCTGACAAGCCTGATGTCAAGACATCTTCCACGATTTGACCTCCACTGATATCAATCCAGCGCCAATTACAATATTAGAAAAATGACAATTAAACTAGAGACAAGCAAGATTGAACAATTAAGGCATCAACTGGAAGCAGAAGTCCAAAATTAAGCCAAACATCAAAGCAATAAAACTTTAAAAAAACCTATAGAATGAGCAGAGCATAGCAGCATACCCAACCAAACAAACAGCAAGGAGTCCGGTAGAATAGGTTTTCAACATTTCAGAGTCCGATGCCTCCCTTTTCCCTGAACTTTGCTTCAGATTCTGCTCTTCAGAAGACATCCCAGTGTTATCATCCATCACCCAATTTTTTATGTTTTCCATGACCGGTTCTTCAAAAACATGAGGATACTGTTCATTTACAATCCATCAGATCAATTCAACAACACATGGGCATCGTTAATAGAATTAACAATGACAAACCTAAATAAATGAAAAGACAATCTTACAATCCATGTTAGGGAACAGCACAGGAGAAGTCTTCCAGCAGCAGCTCGAATAGAAGTTGAGTATCTTGTTTCTGACAGAAACTTTGAAGATATCAACTCAAAAAACTCATCATTTTCCTGGAAGGACAGAAGAGCAAAAATACATTCACAGAAATTTAACACAATACATCAACTTAAGAAAAGCTATACACCCAAATTAACAGCAATAGTCACGACTGAATGAGAATTTACCCGAATTAAACCGCCAAGACGACCAATGACATGCGCAGCACGGGCAGTACTAGAGGAAGAATGACCATTCTCGTCCATGTATCTACATTGTAAAAAGAAAAAATTACCCATACAAACTGGAAGGAAATAGAAAGATAGAAAAATAACAAAGATGTGATAGTTACATAATTAGGAATCTAAACCAGCACTGAGAATGTAAATGATACAAAATTGAAAATCATACAAACACATATCAACACCTGAGAAATGATTCCAGAAGGAATCAAATAAGGGAGAGTTCGCGTGTGCGGTTGTACATGTGAAGAAAAAAAAAAGCATTGAATAAAAAAATAACAAACATACCGTGACTCTTGTGTTTCGAGAATAGAGGCAAGGGCGTGGAGAACGGTGGCCTTAGGGTTATCAGGTGCAGAAGTGATCTTCTCCATGAGTTTGTTAACCTTCGTAATCAATTCGTCTTCTTCCTTCTTAGAATCGTCGTCTTCATCGTGCGGCGGTGGCGCTTGATTCGCTTGATCCTCCATCAGCTGACACTGAGAGAATATGATATTATTATGTATGATGATGATGATATATGTGATTTGATTCGTCTTCTTTTTGTATTATGTGTTTAATTTGAATAGTGTGTATATTACAGGGTAGGGTTATGAGCGTATCCGGTTTGTTACAGTTGCAGAGGTGAGAGCGAGAGAGAAGAATAAATGAAGAAGAAAGAAAAAAAGAGAAGACAAATGAATGAAAGAAAGAAAGAAAGACAGTGGGAGAGGGCACCGCACAAACCAACACCAACACCTACGCGATGATGGATCAGAAGCTTCCGGAGATATCCGACCCGCTTCTATAAAACCTACCCACACTACTAAGCCCATTTCCTTCATGGCCCAGATCCAACAAGAAAACCATTCATGGGCTGCTTCTTCCTGCCCCTCCATATGTTCTTGCAGCACCCCTATAATTTTTATAATTCCATAAATACCTCTGTGAATAATAAGTTAAATACTTGAAGGAGTTTGTGGATTGTGTAATCAATCTCCAAATTACACAATCCATAATTCATAAGGTAATTTATAAGATAAAGGTATATTTTAGATTACATGAAAATATATTTTGGATTACATAAATTATAATATTAAATCTAAAAGTAATTTTTTAACAAAATATATTTTATATTACATAAATCGAAAGTTTTATGCAGGTTTAGAAGAAAACAACCTCCCAAATTATATATCATTTTTTTATTATAAATAAATTTAAATTTATAATTTAGACTTGATTAAAGAGAGTTTCTTTCTACATTTTGAATTAATCAACTATTGAAATTTAAAAATTATTTTTTATTCTGAATTTGAAAATTAAAAATTAAAAAATATATTCTAAAAAGAAAAATTTAGAATAGATTTTGTGTTTTGAAAAGAAAATTTTGAAATAGAATTTGAAAAACCAAATTCTCATATTTCTGGAATAAAATAAAATAACATTTTAGAAAAACATATTCTAGAAATCCAAATTCAAAATTTCTGAAATACTAAATCAAATCATTTCAGGTGTAAAAAACAATTGCCTTTTTTTAGCTACATTATTCTTTAAGTCAAAAATATTTGTGTTGTGTTTTTACACAACTTCAGTGTAGTTTATTTATTTAAGATCCTTTTTTTCGGCCATCTATTTTTACGCCCACTAAAAATATATTTACAAAAAAAAATATTGAAAAGGTAATATCTAATAAGAAATTAGATTTTGTTTTCAAATGATAGAAATTAGAAAAGAAAAGTAGGCAAGATTCATGCAGAAATATTTGGTACTTTGAAAGTATCACAATAAGAATAATTTTTTAGGGAAAAAAAATATTAATAGACTGGGTCAAACACACTTATTAAATATTTGTCAAGTGAATACTTTCGTAAAAATAAGAAGAAAAATAGTTTACTCATTAAAAAATAACAACTAATTAACCAACATTCTTTATTTAAAAGATAACAAGTTTATTATACATAACAATTTAAATTAAAAAGAATACAAAACTTTTTAATTATATCATCATTTCATTGTAATTAAATTCATAATAGAAACAAGGCTTCTTATCCCATTTTTCATTTCAAGAGTGAAGAATTCCACTGTTCATCAAGTTTAAAAAAGGGAAGGGATGACTAAGTCAGACAGCATCAGTGCACTAAAAAATAATCTAAGTCATTTTTTTTCTTACACTTGCTACACAGTTACCTCCATCCATTCAAATACAAGTCATAAGACAAGCAAATCAAAACAAAAGATTACAGCACAGCAAAAGAAGAAAAGAGATCAACACTGTTGTTAGAGATCCAACTTTTCCATGTAGCCCTGCAGAATCTGTCTGAATCATGATTCTGAACTTGCAATCTCCCACAGAAGGATCCTTGTCAGTGATCATAGAAAGGCCAGGGAATTTGCAGGCACTGTCCATCTGGTCATTTACCTGATAGTAACTATTAAAAGCATAAGAGATGTTGCCATGCACATCTAAATTCCCACATGAAGTTCCAAACCCAAGACTAGTGCAATCAGCATTTTGACAAGCATAGGCCACACTAGGTGCCACTTGGTCATCATTAAGATTTGCTGAGGGTTTCAAAACACACCATTTTTTAGCCAATTGATCAACCCCATCAGCACCTACTAACCCATTACCTCGTGCTGACCCAAGATTAAGTTGGTATTTTGGTTTTCCATCCAAGTAAAACATCCCCCAATGACGCTCAAAGTTCCCTGGCTGAATGCTTTTGGCATCTTCATCTATGAGACTAAACAAATAAGCATCTATAGGACTAGGCCTCATCGGGGTCCCTTTCCCAGACATGTAACGTGACATGAAACCTTGGTTGAAATGTTGTGCATATTGAAGGTTTGCATTTCTGTCTCCATCTGTAGGCCATCCAATTTCCCCCACAATTATAGGCAAGTTTCCAAAGCCATTCTTTTGCAGTGCCCACACTAAGGTATCATGGTTAGCATCAAACACATTGTCATAGGTTCTTCCATTGTCATTTATAGCAGGCTGGTAGCCGTTAAAGAAGGCATAGTCAACAGGGAAATTGGGGTCAGCGTAGAGGCTGATGAAAGGGTAGATGTTCACTGTGAAGGGTGCGCCATTATCATTCAAGAACTTCACAATCTGTAGCATCACACTGTTGATGTCTGGTCTGAATATGCCGTCTGATGGCTTTTCTGAGGAGCTTTGGTATACATCAGCATTTAAGGGGACTGTGACCTTCACACGGTTGCTCAAACCGGACTTTGTGAGAGCCGCCTGAATGTTTTGAAGTGCTGGAAGAGTTGTGGTTTCGTAGGTGCCATTGTATGTTGACAAGAATGGTTCATTCCCCACTGCAACATACCTAGCAAAAGCCACAAGATATGATGTGTAAGGAAAAGTATACACAGATAATCGCAACATATGGTAGTTTGGTTTTTGCAATCAGTGGAATGAAAGAACACATAATGATAAGCTTAATCTTTAGAAGAATGAAAAGCTTTTTTTCCCTAATTGGGAAATCTTGTTTATTCGCCTATTTGGAAAAGGGTCATGAATGAATAGAAAGAAATAGAAATCATGAGTATATCCACTCACAAATTCCAATACAAAGGAATATTACTGCAACAGAGATCACATGTTACCATGATAACCTTGATAGATGTAGCTAAGCATAACCTTCCAAATCTAAAGCATAGCATGAAAGAAAAGCATTACTTTTGATGTTGGGCAACATTAATTTCATAGAAGAACAACAAGGATATGATTATTAATTGGCATTTCAACTTATGGTAGGAATATAGACCACTTGGCCAGCTGAGGGTGCACATTGTTTTCTGGGATAAAAATCTAGAATCATTTTCATACATACATGAATATAAAATTAAGGAGATTGGGCTAGTAAAAAATTCTCAAACAAGGGGCATATTTTCATTCCAAGTACATTAACAACGAGTGGAGCTTTCCCAAATCTGCATATATGAGAACTAAGATGAATATATTAGGCAGTAAAACATGTGGAAGATTAAACATTGAAAAATTTTCCAAACAAAATAAGTACAAGGAAGGCAAGTTCAATAGACCATGAAAAAGCACAAGCTGAGCCCCTGAAACAAATGCATTACATATTCCACAACAAAGTCATATAAGAAAGATACTTATTTCTCATTCACTAGAACTCTCTTCGGTCTGGTTGCAATGTTTTACACACCACCATTCTCAAAAGCATTGTAACAGATATGAGATACCACAGTCCTTTAATGTACAAGAGAAATATCAATGTTGCAACATATAATTAAAATCTGTCAAACACAAGAAAAACATGGATTTTCACAGCATCTGAGACATGGTAGTGCTAAGTATTATAACCAGAGGTGGAGTATACAATATGCTGCATTTTACATTTTATATCTCTATATATTTTTTTTCTATTTCTATTCCAGGATGATAGATGAACATTGCACTTTTTTTAGTGCAAAAACGTAACCAAGAACACTACAAAGAAGAGATGAACTAATGTTTACATCAGTGTATCATGCAACATCAGAAGCACCAGAACAACAAGCAGAAGTGCCAAGAGAATACAAGCAAAGTTAGAAGTCGCAGGATTGTCCTTGTAAAATATTGTAGAAATAACAAACTGTAACCAGTGCATTTGTTCAGACTTCAACAACCAAAGTCGTCTAGAGTTCCCTTACCTACTTTGCCCCTCTTACGTACAAAATCAAAAAGACAGTCAGAAATTAGAAATTCTCATTGCTTGCATTCTCAATTGCGCCTTAATTCCAAGTTGTTACACTACAATAATGTTTTCCACTCGTACTTCTACATAAACTCCTTGTTTATGCATAACCATTTTCATCACCAAAAAATCAAGCCAAGCAACAAGAACAGTGACAACAACAGATTGGAATGATTGGCAACAACAGATTCTCCCAACACATAAAAAAAAGGGGGTTTGCAATGTACCTGATGTCAACTCCTCCAGAAGAGACATGTTTTGAAACATTCTTGGAAACCCATTTTTCAGCTGCTTCGACACTGTTAGCAAGCGTATAAAGCATGTCATTGGGAATCCCCACCATGACCTGTATCCCAGACTTCTTGAGAGCATCCAAGATACCAGGGTCAGCATCAAAAAGCTTCACCTTCTGAATGCCATTGTCCTTCAGCATCTTCACCACCTTCGAAGGAGACAAAGGGTGTGTCGACTGTGTCCCCCAGTTCACACCAATCCCACTCACTGACCCCACTAACACCACCAACCCAACAACAACAAAAAAATCACACCTTCCAAACATTCCACCCCCCATCAATCCAAAATCACCAACAAACGAAAAAATGAAGCAGCAAAAGTTTACAGTGAAGAATGAGTCAAGGTCTGGAGTTAGTTTGAAAGCAATAAAACATACAGTGAGACAATAATTACAGTGAGCACAGAAGGTATCCTAGGGACACCTGTTGCGTATGCTTGTGAGTTAAGCTGATTTGTGCATTAAGTACATAGAAACGGAGTGAATGAGGAACAAGTTATATGGTGGAGAATCTTTTTCTTTTGTTTTGTTTTTTCTTTTTAAATTTGAACTCAAATAAACAGACAAAGCAAAGCAAAGCAACATTGCAGAGTGGTGTCTGTGTCTGACTTTTTTCAAAAAATCTCGAAAACCACATGCTTCATTTCCAATTATTACCAAAATGTTTTCTGAGTCATTTACACATATTCAACTTTCAAACATCTACTGTATAATCATCCAAAAAAACTATAAAAAAAAACAGTTTTTGACGGTTGAAACGTGCATATTCTAATATATATATATGTAAAAGAGATAATTAATATTATGGTCCATGAAACTTTTTTCTTTTTTGTAAAAAAATGTAATTTTTTTAATAGTGAATTTATTATTTTAGGATGTTGCAAAAGAAACTAACTATATAAAGTCTTTATCAACAGTTACATTAAAAAGATAAAGTAAAATATGGTTATATTAATGATGTTTTCGATAACATGTATATATGTTGTGATATCAATTGTCATTGGTATGGTATCTGAAAATATTCAAATTCAATTTAATCTCTGAAAAAGTCATTAACTGATCCTTTAAAATCATAAATATAAATTGTGGTCCTTTCGTTGTTTTTTTTCTGGCGTTGGTACATTTTTTTGTTGGAATCTCAACTTGTTTTGTTTATACAACGGATTGAAACAAGTTCCTTTGTGTTTATAGTTAGTTATAAATGAATATTATAAATTCAATTTTCAGTTTTGTATTTAAAATATTTTGTCAGGTCTTTTAATGTATTATTTTAAATATTTATAGTTCTAACTTAAATCTTAATATTTTAGAAAAATATAAATTGATAATATAATTTATATGTTCAAAAATATTATTTATCACACATTTCAATTATGACAGTATTTATATATTTAGAAGTAATTGTTTATTATAAATTTTATAGTTATACAAAAAAGTATTTATTTTGTGTGATTCGCATGCTGAAATATTTATATAAAAATCCTTAGAAATATTAAATATATAGCAATTTACCTGTTAAGAATATTCTTAATGCAGAGTATTTAATGAATAAAACTTGTTATCTTGTTCCAGACGTGTACCTTTCTTCATTCCAGAGTCTTCTGATGCCCAATGCAGATAACAGTTTGCTCCAACCTGGAAGAAGTTCTAACTCGGAAGTTTCTTGCTTTAAACCTTTTTATTTTCTTTTATTTCCCTCTGTATTCTATTCATCTGTAGAAAAATATGCTATTGTAATTTAAGTTAGATTAAAAAAAAATATGCTGTTCTATTTCTATTTATCTATAAACAGAAATATTTTTATCATTTTCTTATTTTTTTCTAAAAAAAAATCAAATTACATATTTTTAGTATTTTCCTTACTCTGTGTTTTTCTAAAATAAATAAATTTTGCATTTTTTTTCATTACACTAAACAAATGTAATAAATTAGCAGTGGATTTTGTTTAAATGAAGTAGAAAAACAATTTGACAATAAGGTGACCAGGTTTGATAAGGTGATGAGTATTACAAAAGACATGATAAAAATGCTAAAGTTCTTAAAAAAATATGACATTTATTTGCAACACACGTTAAATGACTTATAAAAATGTGTAATCAAAGATATGATAAAATTATGTTAAGTGATTATTCTTTACTCATAAGTTTAAAAATTGTCATGTATTTGTTAAACATGATTCCTAGTAAGATAGTTATAAGATACCGTTTGAGCAATCACTACAAAAAATCGTGTAAAAAGTGACAGTTTTAATATGGTGGTTATTAATAACCACCACAAATTACAGTATAATACGTCATTTGATTAACTGTCACAATTATCTTTCAAAATACGTCATTTTCAACTGTCATAATTGTCCTTTAGAATAAAAACAAGTTTTCCTTCCCTCATTATTTCCAATTATTTTTGAAAATATTTTTGGTTACCAAAATTAATTTATTCCTAATTATTTTTAAAAATCTGATTTGACTTATGACTG
>Ga0123342_1003967_pt1 | contig 23174 bp, 12 predicted proteins | sample Turbeawhitnodule_FD_89960 | JGI IMG/M metagenome (GOLD analysis project Ga0123342, IMG submission 89960) | Root nodule microbial communities of legume samples collected from Mexico - Turtle bean Mexico white nodule | ecosystem: Host-associated > Plants > Roots > Nodule | place: Mexico: Nepantla... | reverse complement strand
GTAAGGAGGCACGTCCATAAAAGAATCACAAAAAGGAGATACGGGGAAGAAAATCCAGGACGTTTTGTTTTCGGAAAACCAGTTTTGTTCACTCTCGGTCTGGGACTTACTGCGCCTTACTCCTTGGGTGTTTTGGTCTGAAACTCTTACCGGACGTTCGTCACTGCGTCTGTTGAGTTTTGGCTGAGATTTGAGGCCCAAATTCGTCCCACATGATTGGCAATAAATTTTTTATCGATCACTGTCAGGGCTAGGGCCGGAGGGAAGGTTCGTTTGTGTGTGAAACTGTTTCATTTTTTTCGTGGGCGAATACTCATCCGTTTGACCTGAAATTTGTCGCGTTCCGTCCCAATTCAGTGGAGATTGTTGCGTCGAATTTCAGGAAAAAACTATTTCAGGAGAATTTTTCAGAAATTTTGTGCAAACCAAGGCTATCCTCTACCAAAACTTGTGAAATTTCGCCCTACTTTCGGAAATTTTATTTTGGGTTCGTACTGCGTTGAAAAATTCACACAAGTACTTTCATATGTTGTTTTCACCCAGGTAAGGAGGCACGTCCATAAACACATCACAAAAAGAAGATGCGGGGAAGAAAAGCCAGGATGTTTTGGTTTCGGAAAACCAGTTTTGTTCACTCTCGCTCTGGGACTTAGTACGCCTTATTCCTTGGGTATTTTTTTCTGACATTTTTACCAGTCATTCGCCATTGTGCCTACTGAATTTTGGCTGAGATTTGAGACCTGAATTTGTCCCACGGAATTTGCAATAAATTTTGTATTCATCACTGCTAGTGCCGAAAGGAAGGTTCGTTTGTGTGTGAAACTGTTTGATATTTTTCGTGGGTGAATACTCATCCCTTTGACCTGAAATTTCTCGCATTTTGTCCCAAATTCAGTTGAGATTCTTACTTGTAATTTCAGGAAAAAACTATTTCGGGAGAATTTTTCATAAATTTTATTAAAAACTAAGGCTATCATCTACAGAAACTTGTGAAATTTCCCCCTACTTTCGGCAATTTTATTCATTGTCGGTATTGCGTTGAAAAAATTCACACAAGTACTTTCATATGTTGTTTGCACCCAGGTAAGGAGGCACGTCCAGAAATAGATCAGAAAAAGAAGATACGGGGAAGAAAAGCCAGGACGTTTTATTTTCGGAAAACCAGTTTTGTTCACTCTCGGTCTGGGACTTCCTACGCCTTACTCCTTGGGTATTTTGGTCTGAAATTTTTACAAGTAATTCTTCATTGTGTCTACTGAGTTTTGGCTGAGATTTGAGCCCCAAATTCGTCCCACAAAATATGGAATAAGGTTTTTATTCATCACTGCCATGGCCGAATCGAAGGTTCGTTTGTGTGTGAAATTGTTTGATTTTTTTCGTGGGTGAATACTCATCCGTTTGTCCTGAAATTTGTCGTGTTTTGTCCCAAATTCAATCGATATTCTAACGTGGAATTTCAGGAAAAAATTATTTCGGGAGAATTGTTCATAAATTTTGTTGAAAACCAATGCTATCATCTACCGAAACTTGTGAAATTTCGCCCTACTTTCAGCAATTTTATTCTGGGTCCGTATTGCGTTGAAAAAATTCACAAAAGTACTTTCATATGTTTTTTGCACCCAGGTAAGGAGGCACGTCCATAAACAGATCACAAAAAGAAAAATACGAGGAAGAAAAGTCATGACGTTTTGTGTTCGGAAGACCAGTTTTGTTCACTCTCGGTCTGGGACTTACTACGCCTTACTCCTTGTGTATTTTGGTCTGAAATTTTTACCAGTCATTCTTCATTGTGTCTACTGAGTTTTGGCTGAGATTTGAGCCCCAAATTCGAAAACGGGATTTGCGATAAATTTTTTATTCATCACTGCCAGTGCCGAAAGGAAGGTTCGTTTATGTGTGAAACTCTTTGATTTTTTTCGTGCGTGAATACTCATCCGTTTGATCTGAAATTTGTCTCGTTTTGTCCCAAATTCAGTCGAGATTCTTACGTGGAATTTTAGGAAAAAACTATTTCGGGAGAATTTTTCATAAATTTTATTGAAAACCAAGGCTATCCTCTACCGAAACTTGTGAAATTTCGCCGTACTTTCGGCAATTTTATTCTAGGTCCGTATTGCGTTGAAAAAATTCACACAAGTACTTTTATATGTTGTTTGCATCCAGGTAAGGAGGCACGTCCATAAACAGATCAATGACAGTTTATATCGTGATTTGTTCAAGTACCACGAATATACTCTTACATCGTCTAAGAGTCGAGGTCAATGACAGTTTATATATTCTTTCCTCCTTCAATCAAATGAAATATTTTTTAAAAACAATATCGTGACAGAACAACAGCTTACAAAACAATTGAGGGGATTGATCTAGTCTAGCGATGCTATCATAACAGAAACTGAAAGAAAGTTCATACCTTAATTGAATTTGAGTTTTAGCTAGCATGCAGAAACTTTATTGTGAATCTCAAACAAAGATCCATCAAAGCATTTTTCATAGCAGCAGATGATGCATATTTTCACACATTAAGCTTCTGATCTGCATCATCAGCATTCTGCTTCAACCTCTGCTATTTTTTTAAAATAAATTATTTTATCTCTAGCTATTATATTTTTAATTACAAAATTAAATAAATTTGTGGTTTTAAAATTTTATTAAGTTTTATTTATTTATTTTGATTCTTAAGATACTTTAGCCAAAATGATAAAAATAATGTTTAAAAATACAAACAAGAACCCCTTTTATAAAACTAAGTTTAAACAAAACTTGGCTACAGTTTTTATATAATTTGTGAACGGAATCTTGAACTTTTTTTTATAAAAAATCTAGTACATAACTAATCCTTTTGTTTTGCAAAATAGCGTTAAAGTTTGTTAAACATGTTTTTGAGGAATAAATAGTAAGTAATTTATTAATAATGATGTAACATAGATTACTTAATTTTAGAACTATGTAAAAACGAACATATAATTAAAATTTTACGGGACTAAAAATAAATATCCATGAAAGTGTAGACATCAAAAGTGATCTTAGGTTAAATTATTTAGAAAATAATGGTTTCACAAACTTGGACATGGAGATAAAGTTTTGAAGAATAAACAAATTGTTCACTTTCATTTTTAGTATTTTTTGCAAAGAAAATGTTACTAATATATTTTATGATTTATTTTTAAATGTATTTAAAGGTTTAATAAGTTGATTTAGTTTGTAAAGGTTAATTCTTATATATAACTCAATTTAAAACATAAAAAAAATTAAGAATAACATGTCCTCTTTTGCTTAGAAGTAGATTAAGTTATATCTCTCTCAAATGTTTGTTCATTATAAAATCTTTATTTTGTACGTTGAATATATGATCAAATTAAAGAAAAGTGAAATTCATAGGAAATTACATAAATAAAAAATTAGATGTGATTAATAATGTGAGAATGTAAACTACGTCTTCATAAATTAACTGTAAACCTTGACTAAAAGACGAAAGCATTCACATCGAAAGGAAAAAGTAAAAATAATTAACAGTAAGAAAAGAGATCGCAATTTCTCTATGTGAAACTTCAGAAGCAGAACAAAACATGAATTACACAGAAAAGAACCGAAATCACAATGGATAAAATTACAGCTACGAAAGATGGAAGAAATTTCCTATTCTAGGGTTGTACGTTTGGAGGCATCCCAGATTGATTGCCAGACTGCAAGAAATAAAACAGGAATTAATTAATCATCAAGAGAAACAGAAATATGATGCATCATGTAAAAGTTAGCATCAACATCTAACAAATTCATTGTCTTGTATTAGAAAATGGAATGCATATACTATATTTGGAGCAATGTAATGTCAGTTGACAATCCATGTGAAAGTAAATCACAGTTTCATAACATGTAAACACCAAGAGAATGAGAAAAAAAAAAGGAAAATTGTCAGTTGGAGTAACTCCAAGAAGCTGGAAGTGTGCTCCTTTTCTTTGTAAATGAACCTTTTTCCAAGTTCCAATCCCTGTCTTCAGATTTTTTTTTGCATTTTGATTCATTTTTCAGAATTTTCAGTTTTCTTACTAATGATGTGTACATCTGAAACATGTTGTGATCCAGCTGAACTACACTTCCTTTCACGACATCAGGAGAACATCTACTGATAGAATGAACAGGTTAAGAGCACCAAATGAATGATCAGCAGTGTTAGAAGTTAGAAATGGAAATGCTGAGTGGGGAGATGGAAGTGGTTAATGCAAACAGAGAAATATTTTTACTTTGACATGTATAATAACTCTATCAAAACACAACATAAGGAATAGGATAAAGAACAACGGAAGTTTCAACTTTTGAAAAACTTACTAGCATGAAGTAACAAGTAGTTCACAAAGCAACATGCTAACTTACCTGATAAGGATTATACCCTTGCATCAAAGGCATTTGGCCACCTTGAGGTCTGTTAAATGAAGCACCTTGAGAATAATTGGCATTTGATGGGCCTGGAATATTAGGCATGTTGCCTGGAAAACCACCAAGTGGTGGCCCTCCACTAGTAGGCAAGGATCCTGAGTGCATTTGATTCATGCCCACATAAGGACCTTGTGGCATTTGCATCCCCTGAAGTGAAAAATAAATAAATAAATGGTTCTGTTAAATGTGCATCAAACCTATGTACAGGATCTTATCCACCCTGACATCAAATTAGCATACAATTAAATGGTTAGATTTCTTATTATAGTCTCCCACAAAAAATGATGCCTCTACTGGCTAGCAAACAAATATTATTCTCCACTGATTAAATCATCTCCTTATCACAGAAAAGTCCACCAAATAACTTGAACTGTTACTTTGTTATGGTCTGAATGTGGAAACATATAAATATTGTAGTGCACACAGAAAGCATCATGACACCATAGCTACAGGAAGATGGTTTCTATTTCCTACTCCAAAAAGCAAAATTCATCATTTCCAACTACATCCAACACTGCTGGATATGTGTCGTCCTGATACATACCCAATAAAGAACCATTATTTTTTATATTCTCAAAATAAATTACACAATACAGCTCCATTTTAGCTAAGATACAGCTATGGATACAACTTCATGATGTAGTTTTTTATTGACATTTTTGTTAAAAAAGTTTTTTTATACTCTAACTAGGGCATGGACATTGCTATTGTGACATATTTATAGTAGCAAAAAAATTTATTCCAATATGGGTGGGGGAAAGATGTGTAACTATCCTTGTTATGATCATAACTATAGTTTGAAAATTACAATCATATATTGACTATTTTTATGTATATGTACGGATGTGTAATTAGTAATTTGAATGTTTCGTTAATGTTGTGCATGTGTTTGGAAACAATGTTGGGCGTGTTGTATTTTGACTTATCTTGGCTGCCTGGGTTAATTTCAATACAAATCCTCAAAGAAACAAAGTAAATATGAGATAGCACATTTGTAATCATTTCTGAAACAAATGAAAACAAAAAAACATTTCTCAAACCAAACAAGCCCTAAGAAACACCAAAACAAGGGGATATTTTGTACCTTCTTAAAACTGTAAAGACATTTTCCAACTCCCTTCCACAAGATAAAGAAAAGATACATTTTTATCATGCTAATCCTATGAAAGATCAACAAAAAACATCAAATATCCAGCCCAATACAGCCACCACTAATACAATCTACCACTCCAGGATAACTTTACAATATTTTAAAGGAAAAATCAGAATACGAGAAAAGTTACAAGGAACTCGTACCATAGGGCCAGGCATTGGCATCGGATGTGATGTAGGCACTGATGAAATCCCTGGTATAGATCCTGGCATGCCAATAGGCATTTGGGGAGGAGGGCGAGGTAAATGCTGGTGAGGGACCATGGGTGAATGGGAAGGGTGCTGTAATTGTGGCATATTAGGAGGCATAGGCAAAGGACCCATCTGCTGTGGTAGACCCTGGTGTTGATGTTGTGGCGGCATCTGCTGAGGATTCTGTTGGTATGGTTGTTGTTGGTTGGGACCAAGAAGAGAGGGATGAGGACCTGGGGGAAGAGGAGGAGCGCCCATTGAAACAGGATGGGGCTGCTTCTGCTCTCCTTGAGGCATGTCAAGAGAAGGAATAGATAAGGGCATTGCAACTCCAACACCTGGAATGGTGCCATCATTTCGAGTTAACCCAGGGGCAAATGGTCCTGGAGTTGTTGGGCCTTCAGCCATTGGAAAATTACCACCCACCCGACCAGCAACAGGATTTGGGTCAGCATATCCTGACGGGTATCCAAACAAATGTCACACTTCATAAATCAGTTGTCACTCAAAACATACACTGTTCCTAACTAAAAGAACTACCATCCATAGTTCTCTCCATCCTACCAAAAAGCCTTGAAATATTGCAATCTCTACCTCAAGTTTAAAGCAAAAGTTTATACTAATAGAGTGCATTTATAAGGGATTTACATTACCATGAAATGTTGAAGAGTAAAACAATCCAAAACCTTCAAACTATACAGTTCAATATTTAGATGAAAATTGATACTGAAAGGTTTAATGATTTGATTCTGAAGAAAATAGAAATATATGTTGTTCGTTTGCCTCTAAAGGATTGAACAAACCTTGCATGCCAGGGTTAAATCTATCACGAAGAGTGTCTCCTGGTCTATTTCTGCACCAAAACTTTGTTGTATGATCACTGCTGCCACTGTAGAAGAAAATACGATGGTCCAGTAACTTAGTTATCAGCAATTGCATTCTTTACGTTTACCAACAGATCAATAAAAGGATTACCAAATGCCCAAAAACAATTTCAGGAAAGTTTATATAACTGCAAAATCTTATTGTAATTGTAACTACTACAGTATCATTATTTTGGATATTATTACAGAAACTGTAATAACGCAAAAACCAAAACCTTCAAAAGGATCCTCAAACAAATTATGATATCTGTCAGTTTCTTCCCAAATTCCTTTAGAATGTAGTACTTTTGAATTTGGAAAACATTTGAAAAACAGAAGGTTATTGATTTAGTATTAAAGAAAGACAGGTAGAATAAATGGATCACAAGCTTTAGAACATTGGTAATCCGAAAAGCTAAGAGACAGCATAAATTCCATTATGTATTATTATCTATTAAATTAAAGATGCTATTGCAGAGAGAAATGGAAAGTTCACCTGCACAGAAGGTATCCAATAGGATGCCATGCAAGATCCCACACGTTATTATCATGAGCATTGGCAATTTCAATTTGGGGAGTGTCATGCCTGTATATACATTGTAAATGTAATAATCATAAATCAAGACAATACGCAATATATAAAATACAAGGAATTAAGTTTACAGAATATTGGGAAAAAATCTGAACTAACAAACATCTGTTTTTCCAAGGTGAACTGTTTTAGACCTACCTACTTAAGCATTATCTTTCTATACATATAAACTGAAAGATAAAAGACAAAAACAGCCCTTTGTTTAAGAAGCTATAAAAAAAATTGTGATAAACCAACTTACCAGAGCTACAACTAAAAAAATAGCTGATATTTTTCACCCAAGTTCAGTCTGTGACATTAGCTCAAATTCAGCAGACATTTCTAATGGAGCAAAACACACATACCTTAATGCTATGACAGTAACCAATAGTTTTCCCCAAATTTAATTTAAAAAGTTGTGACAACTAATTTAAGACCCGTTACTTTAGAATAAATGATTTACAACTTATTTGGACATATTTATGACATAAGCACTTGCATAGTGTTTGGGAGAGCTAATTAAAGCAGCTTTTGAAATGTTGGTAAGCTATTTTCAAATTAGTCCAGCAGAATAACTTATGAAAACAGCTTACAAGTTATACAAAAAAACTTTAACGTTATTTTCTCTATGATTATAAAAACATATCCAATTGTTTACATGATAAGTACTTATTAATTAAGCGCTTAACTATAAGTTGTCTACTCTCAAAGAGACCATGAATTCAATCAACTTGAAAAATAACAGAAAAATCACAACCAAATAAAACTGATAAAAACAGGGATGATGAGGAAAAAAAAACGTTGTACAAAATAATGTAAGAACTGCAGAGAGAGAAGACAGTAACTGAGAAAACAAATTTACCCGACAAGCCAATGGAAGATGGAACCATCATAACTCCCACTCACAAAGTACTCTTCATGGAATGGATGCCACGCCAAAGCTAACAAGTGTCAAAAGTCAGAAAAATTATATTCCATTTTATCACGGTAGCAGAAGTATTAGAGAAAGCATCATTTACCCTACATCAAACATTAAGCAACAATTTAAGTAACTTTGTTCATGCATGCTGCATAACATGTGGAACTGTAAGTTTCTTTCCTAGGAAGCCAAAAGCTTTCAAAGTTGCATTAGTTGCAATCTCATAAACATTCAATGTGATAGGTGAGTGGCACACTATAACCTAACATAGGTTTTCAAAAATTTATGGAAGAGCCTATATGTAACAATGAACTTTCCTAAATCCAAAGTAAAAAAATGACATCAAACCAATGTTTCAATGTCAGCGTTAGGTTGTTTTGGCTGAAGAATTTATGGTGACAATCCTGTTTTTATCATCATATACCTTCTAAGCAGTCATGATATTTATTTCAAGATATCTTAAACTATCCTTCCATTCTTATTCCAAGAGAAAGATACGTCACTAACCAGTAACATCCTTGCGATGTCCACGGAATGATTCAAGCTCCTTCATGGCTCTTATGTCATAAAGCTGTAAATACAAAGTACATATGAATACTGGTACTCAGGGATAGGTAATGCATACATATGGAGTTATAAACAACCGAATTAATATCTCACTTTCTTTAGCTTTAGTTCATTATATTTAGGAAAATTAAGAGAGTTTAACTGTTTATTTACTCTTCATGCAAACTGTATCCTGTATTAAATATCTGTGTGTATATATCATTTAATTGAATGTGGTGCGCTAAAAAATATTGCCTCAAAATCACTCTTCTCATTTTTATCTTAACTGTATAATAAGCCAAAAGGGGGCAAAAGTAACAAAGCAGGATCAAGTATAAAAAAATGGGGAGCAAGGAGCAATAAAGAGAAAGTTACAAAGAAATAAATCAAAAGCACATTGCTACAGTAAAAATTGAAAGAAAGATTGATCAGTATAGAAAATAACTCAGAATCCTCAAAGGTTTTACATAACAATTCAAAATAAAAACAAACAAATGCATATTAAGGATCCAATAATTGGTCGCATTAACCTTTATTATTTGATCCTTTGAAGCTGTTAACACCCAGTTGCCATTTTGATTCCATTTGACACATAGCACAGTATTTTTGTGCCCATGACTGCATGACAGAAGTATGAATCTATAAACACAAGCAAACACATGAAACAATAGAAATCAGCACTAATGTTTACACTCACAATGAGCAAAGCTCTTTCCCTGTTTTGGCGTCCCAAAGTTTCACAAGATTGTCTTTACCACCTGCATTGTGAAAACCAAATGGGACATGTAATTAATTCATTGAAATTGACAATCTTGAGAAATTTCATAAAAGAAATGTTTAAAGCACCTGCCTGATACTAATAGGGATTTTGTAGGATGCCAGTCAACACTCTTCACATCCCAACCATGGCCTGGCTGAGTTCAAATGCCACAATGATAAATCTAAGGTTAGGGTTTCAAAACAGACAACAAAACAATATAAAGTATGAACACAACTAGGGATGGCAACAAGGTTGGGCAGGAGCGGGTTTGACAATACCCGTCCTCATCCCCAAAGTAAAAACTCATTCATCTTTGTTCTTGATTCTCGAGAGGTATGAAATTTGTATCCCATCCTCATTCTTATCAGGAATTACTCATACTCATACCCAATCAATTCAGGTATTTCCCTATCAATATTAAAATAGGTTCAAACAATACCTGCAGGTACAGGTTTATTTGTCATCCCTAAACACAACATAGATTAAGACTTTTGAAATATAAACCAAGGAACTAATTGGGTAATCACATCAAATTGGTTGGAGAAAAACTAACAAAAAATATAACATTCTAGAAGAATAATTGAGTGTCCAGGAAAATTCAAAGATGCAAACCTTTGTTAGACATTTCTTAGAAAGTAGAGTTTAAACCTAACTCAATATCAAAAAATTGGTTTGTGAGATGAAGTTTGCAGTCACTTAAATAGTAGAATTTGACCGCATCTCTAGTCTATGTGGGATTTTCAACACACCCTCTCACAAAGGGTTGGACATCTCAAGTGTGAGAATAGATATTTGTGGGTGGTTTGATTGCAAGTGGCACACTAGGCTGAACAAACCACACTAAGATAAACTCTGATATCATCTTAAAAAGTAGTTTTAAGTCTAACTCAACCACACAACTCACTTATAAAATATAATATAATCATATCTCTGATAATGTGAGATCTCCAACAAGATTGAAAATAGTCATCCACACAGCACACAACAAATAAGATGAGAATGAGCTGTAATAATGAGAATAATTCGACTCACACCAGCTCAAACAGAAGGAGGCAACCGATGCCATGAATTACTTGAAAATTAAACAGATCCTCCTCTATTTTAAAACTTACAATTCCTCTACCATTGACAACCCAACAACTCAACATCCAGAAACAAAAACGGTTATTTAACATAAAGAGATTCAATTTTAAGTACCCAAAGCAACACAATCTGTAATTACTAATTAAGAAGCCTAAAAAATAAAGCAGAGATTAAGAAAATATTACTGGTAGTAAGAACCCAACAAATATTTAAGCACACCAAGCAGATAAGAGACATGTAACTAATTTTCAGATATCGTCCATCCAAAGCACATTACCAGTTAATGAGCACTCTTCCTGACAACGTGCAAAATCCCAAACCTTAACTGTGGTATCGTCGGAGCATGAACAAAACTTCAAATCTGTCCTACAGAAACTGTTTATAAAAAAGTTACAGAAGCCATCACCTTCAGCATGTTACAATTACTTTTTCTCAAATAAAACATCCACCTTAAGTCACGGACTGATTCTTTATGAGCAGATTTGTTGGCTTTAACATTGTTCATGTTGTTCTGCCAATACCTAAAAATACGCCACACATTCAAATACATATAATTAGGTATAAATATATGAGATATAAAGCTGAAAACATAATATATTCAAATATGTATATACTTTATTGCGCCTCCATCGTCACCAGAGACCATCCAGTTGTCATTGTGACTCCAGACCATGGACCTGATTGCTTGATCATGAGCCTGCATGTGTTTAAAAATCCACATTTGACTTATGTTTTTAACAACTGATGACTACAATAATAATGTAGAGATGATAATTCAAGTTATGTACCTGAAGAATCATTTCAAAATTAAAAGATTGTCCATTCCAAAGAGTGAATTCCCCAGTCTGTGAGCCAGTAATAAGTCGGCGGCCTGTTGGAGTCCACTATTTTTGAAAATCAAACAGTGATGTCACATAACAAAGTCAATTGCAATTCAGCGGCACATTCAAAAAATAAAAATGCACAAGTTTCATCTTCCTAAACTAATTGAAAGGCCTAATAGAAACAAATGTGTCCAGCTGCAACTCAATATAATACAGCATTGTGCACAATAATCTCACAATAAAAATCCAATAAAATAACACAATGATGTGGCACACAGATTATATAGTGTATACAGCAGTCAAATAAATTGTCAAAAGGAGCAGGCAGACTGCAATTTGTAATAACAGCTAAATTATGCAATTGTAAAGGTGTAAACCATTTTTATATAGCAAGCTTATCAAAGAATCAAAAGGAAACATGTGAGTAACAACTATAAAATTGAACAGGAACCATATTTAACATGTTATTGACTTATTATTTTACTAAATAAGTGACATCAATTAAACAATATTATTTGTTAATTCAATCCAAATTTTGAGAATAAATTAACAGAATGCCTATTTTGTTTAATACATGGTAAACATTTGAAAAAAAATGACAGCAAAATTTAGCATTGATATACACAAGTGAAAAAGCATATCTCATACTACTCCAGCACCCTAAAATAGCAAAATCAATTCAAATGAGAATCAGCTTCTTTCCAAAAATGTTTGAAAGAATAAAAACATACAGCTGGTACATCAGTAAGTAACTGATAATCTGCATAAGATATTATATCATGCCATTCATATAACTTACAAGAACGCGATTAATGGGGCAACGATTTTTATTTAGAGATGTATGAACAAATTTAGCAGCAAAGCTCGTGGATGGGTTGTCTGGATAGCCAACTGCTGGCAACATCTGCATGAAAAATAGTATATGGTCAGTGTCTAGTGAAAGGAATTATTGATCACTAAAATTAAAAAAAAAAAATCTTAAAACCTATCAAGCTATATTAATTGAATAGGGGAAAGAACATACAAACTTAAAACAGATAAAATAAGCAGAAAACCAAAACGAGGCTCACTGACATCAATTGCTGCTGCAGGGGTAGGTTGCAGTACTGTCCTATCCCTTGAATCCCGCTGCCACATACGAATCTAAAGGCAGATACAGATTACCCATAAATTTCAAATTGTAATGACACAGATGAAGATGAAAGAATAAAAATATTTAACAATACAGCTATGGGTGTGTATTACTGAATAATGGGCAAGTCCATTAGTTATTAACCAGTAATCATTACCTGCATATAGCGCACGACTGTGCTTGTATAATCAACTGCTTTCCTTTGAGTAAGTTTTCGTATTCTTTTTGCACCATGACTATCACCGTGAACTGCAAAAGCCATTCATTGTTAAATCAGAACAGTCACCCTAAAATTTCCACGAATTTAAATCTTAGAGGATTTAAAAATTTAACGCCTTGAACTAAAATAAAACGAGGATAGACATTTTTCAAAAAACCTCAAGAATCATCTTTTCTTCTACGTGCAATAGAGAACGCAATTTTCATTCAAAAGAAAACAATAAAGGAAAAACTATTCATGGGAAAAAACAATATATCCACATAAGACTTTAAACAAGTTTATATCTTCTCCTCAGAAAGGCCACTGGCCCAACTATCTCCCTAACACATTTGTCCTCAGTCTTCAGAGTTTGTTTTATGCATTTTAACTTCCCAAGGATTCTTGAATGGGAATCAACCACCTTGGCAATCTCAATTTTTCATCAGTCTCTTGTGAACTCTCTTGTCACAAATTCACTGCCAAACATTCCCCTCCCCCCATCAAGCATAGAAGTCATATAATTTGTCTTTAACAACTTTTGTTTGTGTTTGGCACACGCATTATCACACATTTCACCTTAAGCATTCTTCAATTACACTCATTCACCTCGACTCATTTGCACTACGTTCCCTTAACCACCTCTAAAACATTGCTAACTCAAGTCATACCAAACCCACATCACACATACTCCATTTTAATTCGTACATACTTCTAGTCAACCAAAGAAACCCTAATCCCAAAAAGGGTTTTATCCACAACTCAAGCTCACAACTCACTCCTTCATTACAGTTATACAACACTCAGAAGAAGTCAAATTTTTTTAAAAAAAAACACTAGCTCTTCGATCCAGCTAGTACATGCATTACTTAGTCAAATAAACTCTTCTTTGATTAAGTTTTAAAAAAATCTATTTAAAAACTCTCTTTTTCTAAAATATTTTCTCTCAAGTTGTTTCTCTCAAAACAATTCTCTAAAGATTCTCTCTCTAAACAATCTTTCTCTCTAAAAAGCCTGTCTCTCTCTCAGATGCATACTTAATAGCACCACATTTACATGAAATCACAAGAACAGCCAACAATTTTTCAGGTTCACGTAACCATGATTACAAGTAGCAATTGGAGGAAGAGCAAGCAAAACCGAACCATCGTAATGAGGAGGTGGGGGTCCTCCGGGGCCCGGGTGGTGAAACTCGGGGGCGATGTTCGTCGACGAAGCGGAGCCTTGCCGCATCACCGGCGGCGGCTGCGATGACGGCGGAGGTCCGCGGTGGAACTCCTGACCCGGCGGCTGGTGGTGGAAATGCGGCGGCGGCTGCTGCTGCTGCTGGTACGGGTGCTGCTGGTGCTGCTGATGCTGCGGATCATTGTACATCATTGTCACTGGATTGAGAGAGAAAGAGAAACAGAGATGGAGCAATGCAAGAAATTGGATTGCAGAGAAGAGAGGAAAACCCTAAACCCCAAATTTTGGTTGGGATTAGGAAAGAAAGAACCGCTAGCGCGGCGCGGGAAAGAGAAAGGAACGAAACTAGGAACGACCGCGTTTTACTCAAATCTAAAGATTTTTCAGTGAACTTCTAAATCCTTCAAAGAGATTGATATATGCTAACAGATATAATTTTCTTCAGTAAAATTTTATTTTAATTTTATATAATAAGGTTTTAAAATTCTATTTAATTGGAAGTCCATTATATTACACTAACAAAATAAGTTATTATTTAATATTTATTTTTTTTATTTTAATGAGATAACTTATTTCTATAGTAAAAGAAAAAATAAGTTATTTAAAGTTCTAAATATTCTTTTATATAGAAAAAAAATATTACTTTGGGATAGTTTTAGAAGTAAACACTTCCAAATAATTTTGAAAAAATAAAAGTGTCACAGATACTATTGCGTGACACTTTTGATTATTATATTATTTTTTTTAATAAGTTGATATTTAATGTTTATATTAATTTTATAGTTATTTTATTAAAAGTTTAAAACAGTGGTTGTAAATGTAAGTAATACTATTATACGAAAAAATATTACTTATTTTCCAAGAAAACACCTAGGGTAAAATTATTATTTTAATGGGCTAAAATTTAATGTTATATTTATTTATATAAAAATAAGTATTGTTATTTTTTATATTTTTGTGTAGTTTATATTTTGAGTGAAACTAGTGTTGAAGAGAGAACATAAATTACATATTAGTTAGATATGTAAAATAATTATAGTTAATTAGATATTAGTTTAGAAATTAGTTTATAATTTTTTATTAATAATAAAAAATATTTTAAAAAATTTTAGTTTATAAAATAATATTTAATTTAATAATATAATAATTAATTATTATTTTCTTTAAAATTAGTTTTTATTTAATTATTTTTGTGTAGTGCGGATATTAATAAATTTTATTTTAAATTTAATATATCATGAAATACATATTATTTACGTAATTTATTTAATTTTATGTTATTTTGTTTAAATTTAATATATTATTTAATTGTAGAAAAAATAAAGTAATTGTATATAAATTAAATAATATATTGAGAATAAAATATGTAAAAATATCCTATATAAAAAACTTGTTATTAATGTCATCAAAATTCATTAAGACTGAATTGAAGAAATCGTATCATATATGTATATTTATTTATTTATTCATTTATTTATGTCAAATTATGTTTTATATTAATTTAGGTTTTTTCAACTTTACCATTTCTTCTACCAATTCCAAATACAATTTAAAAAAAAAATGACGAAACTAGGCTCCCAAAATAATTCATTTATTCAATGCCCATCTAATTTATTTATTCCACATAATAAAATTTTAAAAAATATTAAATCAAATTTATCTATTCATTTTTATGTGTGGATAATAATTAATATTTCTTTTAAAGTTAGGGAATCTTCTAATTGTAACCCCCTACCCCATTTTCTCTCTCCCGTTTTTTTTCTTCTTTCTTTCCTTTTTTCTCTCTCTCGTTTATTCCCTCATTACTCTAATTTCTTTTCTTCATACTTCATTTATTTCATTTCATAATTTGATCACACCATTCTGATTCATTTATTTAAATTTGATTTTTATTTTATCTATATTTTATAAAAAATTTAAATCAAATTTCTATTGTTTGTATGCATCTTAAAATTTGAAAAATCCAATTATCTGATCTAAATTCAACCCATTACTGTGAAGTGTACTAAAAAGTTTCATAATGATAGAGGCAGGGATAATTTTCAATAATTTTGTTTCTCGTGAAAATGAAAAATATTTATTTTAAAATTATGAAGAATAAACTTTTAAAATAGTATTTTTTATACAATTTATTTTAGTATTTTAAAAATTAAATTATTCTTACAACATTAAAAATAGAAAATGAGAGAATGTTTTTATCTTAATTAAAATAGTGGAGTAATATTTTATCAAAATTAAGATGTACGTCATAAGATTTTATTTAAAATTAAACATATTAAAATTATTTAATTTATATTTTATCTTAATAGATATAAAATAAGTGAAATCAGGATTAAAAAAATTCCCAAAATCAAACTTACTTATTTTACTTTACTACTGCTAATAAATCATTAAATAGAAATTAATCTTAAAAATAAAAAAATAATCAATTACTACATTAACTAAATTAAATACTATTTTAAAAATTAAAAAAATTATTGGTATAAACATTAGTTTCTATAGATAAATAATTTTTAGATTGGTATCTATGATTTTAGTTACCAATTATTTAAATTATAAAGTTGGTATAACTAAAACATCGGTACTTAATTAAATATTAATTAGATATTATTTATCAATAATAGAAATTAATTTAGATACTAACATTTTTTTAGTCTATAAAATAGTATCTAATTTAGTCAATATAATAATTAATTATTTTTTATTTCTACAATTAGTTTTTATTTGATAAATTTATTGTAATATTTAAATGTATATTAAATAAATAATAAATGCATAAACATAAAATTAATGAATAATTAAAAACATATGCTTAACATTAAAAAGTTAATAATTAACCTTTATTACAAAAAAAATTAAAAAAATCAAATTACATTATACTTATAATTTTTTTAATATCATGTAAATTTATAAAAAAAATATATAAAAATATGAATTTGAATTTAAAATAAAAAATATTTGGATTGGATTTATAAAAATCGAAATTATTTTTATAAAAATTATGAATTTGAATTGAAATTTCTAAATTTATCATCGATTGGACTTGGATTATCAATTCACAAACCCATTACAAAGTAAAAATGATGACTTAAAAAAAATGTTATTTTTGTAGGTAGTAAAATTCAACTTGTTGATTAACAAAAACATAATTTTATTGCATCACATAATGACAATAAATCCACATAAAATCCATTTTAATGATACACTTTAACATAAAGCTCACAACATCACATGTTCTTAGCAAAAGACAAAGAATCATAACATATAACTAAGATTCAAAAGTTCAATAAGAAAATAAGTTTGCAAAAGATTAACCCCTTTAGAATTGATCAACAACAAAACCTTTAATCAACCTTTTGCTTCCATAACTCATATATGAAACCTCAACTTTATTCAGCAAAAGCAAAAGCTACAACAAGATTCATAGAAGACATTAAAACCACAAGCTTTGCCTTTGTGTAGGAGGTAAAACCCTAACCAGTCAACAATCTCAAAACTTTTTCTTAAATGATAAACCAGAACCACTCAATTTTTCTTCAACAACCTTGGATAGTTTTTCTACCATTGGTGGGGTGAAGTAGTTCACCCAATCTCCTTTCTCTCCTTTTCTAAAGAAGTTCTTCTTCTCAATGCTTCCTCTCCCTATCACTCCAGATTTGTTCACTTCCAAATCCTTCATCTTCTCAAAACTGCAAAGCTTGATTATGCCCTCAATCACACCATTTTTCTCCTCTTCCTCGGTGAAAGGACAACCTAAGAACTCTCCAATTTTTTTGACATGGAAACTTGTGTTCTCCTTGAGATCCTCGTACTTCAAGAACATGACTTTGTCTGGTCTTGCCACACTCTCATTCCAATACCCTAACATGTGACTCCACCATGGACCATAGTCTATAACCCCATTGCAGTACATCTCAAAAGCTTCATCCTGTGTCACTGCTGTCAAAGACAAGGGCTTAACTTTGTTGAAGTAAGTCCATGCAGAGACAAAATTGTCAAAAGGGTCTCTGCAGATATAGATTATCTTGCAGTTGGACTCCTTGGTTGATGTGGGTAGAGAAGGGAATGGAGTGTGAGTGCCAAAAATTCTTGGCTCTGCCAAGTTGTCTAGGTGAAGAATTTGAGCCTGAATGTCACCACCCCCAAAGGTGAATTCAAGAAAAGGTACAAGTTCATGAGGGTTGGAAGTGAGCAATGGATGGTTCTCCAAGGAGAACCTTTGGTGGTTGGAAATGGCAAAAGCTAGGGCTTTTATCCAGATTGTTCCTGATTTTGGGAAGCTAGCAACAACAACATCACTTTGTTTTGCCCTGAAGTGTTGTTGGAAAAGATCTACTGCTTGAATGTGAATTCCTGGGCACCAGAAGTCTTGGAAGAGGTAGAGGGGGTAGGGTTGTGCCCAGGACTTCTCCTTCTGAAGGGAGAGTGTGAGCTTTTCACCATCATTTTCTTTCTGCATGTCTGTTGAAGCCATTGGAGAGTAGCTTCAGTGTGAATGATGAAGACTTTGAAGTGGTTTTGGATGAGACTTTGGCTCAGTGTCAATTAGGTTTTATAGATCGATCAATGGTTCATGAAAAAAATCATTATGACTACATTATTATTTTTTATTGATATTTGCCCTGTTTTAATTTCATGTAACATACACTACTATCTATGATATCATTTACACACAAAAAAAATAATTAATATAGATTAAATACTATATTAAATATTAATAAAGAATATTGGTAATTAAAATAGTTTATATTATTGATAAGTAGTTTATAAATTAGTATTTAATTAATTATTAATTATTTAGATTATAAAATTGGTTGTTAAAACATTGATATTGATAGTTTATTGATAATAATAAAAATTACTTTATATACTAATAATTTTTTTATGGTTATGTCATATAGGTCCGGACATCCAATTGGTTCGATTTGAATTATCCAGAGGATATCTATCTATATAGATAGATATTCTATAAAAAAAAATGGACTATAGTTGAAATAATAGAAGTCCAAAGAGATGAATTGAAATAATATCAAATTTATATAATAATTAATTATTTTTTGTCTTTCAACTAACTGAATTATTTTCTTCCAGTAGTATAGTTGACTAAATTATTAGCTTTTAAGGTGGAGAGTTTTTACTAAATTAATACAAATAATTAATGAAAATTAATAATTGTATTAAAAGCTTTACTAATTTAGCATTATGTTTTCAAATGCTTTAAATTTTTCTATTATATATATGTTTTCTATACCGTTTTTTTTAAATGTTTTAATATTTATATTTTCATCATATTTTCCCACAAATTTTAATTACCATGTTATTCATATAGTTTATGATATGAATGCTTTGTTATGTACTATATTTATATTTATATTTATATTTATATTTATATTTAGGGTAAAATATATTCTTTGTGCATATAAATAGGACAACACTGGGTTTTACTCTTTAGAATTATTAATTTTTGCTTCTTTTCTGCATCATTTATTGAATGTGTAATATATGATATTTATTTTCGTATATCAAACAATTTTATTTTGTTTACAAAGGTCAAAGGGAGAAATGGAAACATTTTTTTTAAGACCACAATATATTATCATAGATAAAGATTGGTTAATCATCTACCTTTGTTAACATTGAAGATCCTTTTTTATGATGATATTATATATTCTTTTTAATGTTTAAGATTTTATTTTAAAAATATTTAAAGTTCCTTCAATTTTTTTGTACCTTTATGAATGATTTTTTTTGTATGATATTTTAATTAAGTTGATTCAAACTTTGATATGAAGAATCTTCAACATGTTACTAATAATTTATCACCATTCAATTTATGGTTGTTTGTGAGTCTCACATGGTAAGTTTAAAGTTTTCTCATCGAAATGAAGGGAACTATTTAATTCTTTTTTAATTTTAATCCAATTTTAAGTGATTTAATATTTTATTGCTGATAAAAAAAAGTGATTTAATATTTATTATATTAAATTTCTTTTATTCTATATTTATGTGTCATTACATTTTTTCTTTATTATTGTGATTAAATATTCTCTCTTCATATTAATTAAATTAAAAGTGTATTGAAAAAATAAATTATAAATTAAAAAATAATAAATAAAATAGTAACTTTCTATATTGAAAACGATAATATTTAAATAGAAAGAAGAAAGGTTATTTGAAACAACCACACACACCACACTCCAACTCGAACCCCCAGAGACACACATGTAGAAAAAATTAATATAATTAAGTATTTATTAAACACTTATAAATACAATCTTAGTCATTTAAGTCATTCATTGAATTAAATGTCTTTCATAAATATAAGTATTTATTAAACACTTAAAGATACACACATTAAAATTAATCTCACCCATTTAAATCATTCATGAAATCAAATGTCTTTCACAAATATACATTACAAACATACATCATAAAACACTTGACTTTTTACATTTAGAAGACATATTTGTTGAATTAGACTCGGAGGTTTACATTTGTCGTACTACTTTCACTATGTTGTCTCTCTACACAACTATATCAATAAGAACTAAGTCATCTCATACCATGTAAATCTATATGACCTGACAGATTGGTTATTTTTAATACCATAGACTAAATTATAGGAGTATCCATCGACTCTCACCACCTAATAATATTACATTTACAAAAAATAAATATACTTTATTTGTTTGTCAAAGGCTATAAGAAAAAATATTTTAATATATTTATAGAAGTATTATATTTATAATGGTTATATATTATATTATAACTATCTAATTTCGATTGAATTTGGGACAAAAACACGACAAATTCAGGTCAAACGTATGAGTATTCACCTAAGAAAAAAATCAAACAGTTTTACACACAAACGAACATTCCTTTCAACCCTCGCAGTACCGAATAAAATATTTATTGTCAATCTTGTGGGACGAATTTGGGGCTCAGATCTTAGCCAAAACTCAATAAACACAATGACCAATGTCTGGTAAAAATTTCAGACTAAAATATCCAAGGAGTAAGGCGTAGTAAGTCCTAGACCGAAAGTGAACAAAACTGGTTTTTTGAAAACAAAACGTTTAGGCTTTTCTACCCCGTATCTTCTTTTTATGATTTGTTTATGGACGTGCCTCATTACCTGGGTGCAAACAACATATGAAAGTACTTGTGTGAATTTTTTCAGCGCAATACGGACGTAGAATAAAAATTGCAGAAAGTAGGGCGAAATTTCACAAGTTTTGGTAGAGGATAACCTTGGTTTGCGCGAAAATTTATGAAAAATTGTGCCGAAATAGTATTTTCCTAAATTTTCACGTAAGAATCTCCACTTAAATTGGGACAAAACGCGACAAATTTCAGGTCAAACAGATGAGTATTCACCCACGAAAAAAATCAAACAATTTCACACACAAATGAACCTTCCTTTCTGCCTTGGCAGTGATCAATAAAAAATTTATTGTCAATCTTATGGAACGAATCTGGGGCTCAAATCTCTTCCAAAACTCAATAGACACAGTTACGAACGTCTGGTAAAAATTTTAGACTAAAACACCCGAGGAGTAAGGCGTGGAAAGTCCTAGAGCGAGAGTGAACAAAACTGGTTTTTCGAAAACAAAACGTCCTGACTTTTCTTCCACGTATCTTCTTTTTGTGATTCGTTTATGGACGTGTCTCCTTACCTGGGTGCAAACAACATATGAAAGTACTTGTGTGAATATTTTCAGCGCAACACGGACGCAGAATAAAAATTGCAGAAAGTAGGGCGAAATTTCACAAGTTTTGGTAGAGGATAGCCTTGGTTTGCTCGAAAATTTCTTAAAAATTCTCCCGAAATAGTTTTTTCGTGAAATTCTACGTAAGAGTCTCCACTGAATTCAGGACAAAACGCGTTGAATTTTAGGTCAAACGGATGAGTATTCACCCACGAAAAAAATCAAACAATTTCACACACAAATGAACCTTCCTTTCTGCCCTGGCAGTGATCAATAAAAAATTTATTGCCAATCTTGTGGGACGAATCTGAGGCTCAAATCTCAGCGAAAACTCAATAGACACAGTGACGAACGTCTGGAAAAATTTCCAGACCAAAACACCCGAGGAGTAAGGCGTGGTATGTCCCAGAGCGAGACTGCCAAAACTGGTTTTCCAAAAACAAAACGTCCTGGCTTTTCTTCCCCGTATCTTCATTTTGTGATTCGTTTATGGACATGTCTCCTTACCTGGGTGCAAACAACATATGAAAGTACTTGAGTGAATTTTTTAAGCGCAATACGGACGCAGAATAAAAACTGCAGAAAGTAGGGCGAAATTTCACAAGTTTTGGTAGAGGATAGGCTTGGATTGTGCGAAATATTCTGAAAAGTTCTCCCGAAATAGGTTGTTCCTGAAATTCCACATAAGAATCTCTACTGAATTTGGGACAAAACACGACAAATTTCGGGTCAAACGGATGAGTATTCACCTACGAAAAAAATCAAACAGTTTCACACACAAACGAACCTTCCTTTCAGCTCTGGAAGTGATAAATAAAAAATTTATTTCCAATCTTGTGGGACGAATCTGGAGCTCAAATCTCTTCCAAAACTCAATAGACACAGTGACGAACGTCTGGTAAAAATTTCAGACCAAAACACCCGAGGAGTAAGGCCTGGTAAGTCCCAGACCGAGAGTGAACAAAACTGGTGTAGAGGATAGCCTTCGTTTGCGCAAAAATTTCTGAAAAATTCTCCTGAAATAGTTTTTTTCTGAAATTTCATGTAAGAATCTCCACTGAATTCGGGACAAAACGCGACAAATTTCAGGTAAAACGGATGACTATTCACCCACGAAAAAAAACAAACAATTTCACACACAAACGAACCTTCCTTTCGGCCCTGGCAATGATCAATAAAAAAAATTATTGCCAATCTTGTGGGAGAAATCTGGGGCTCAAATCTTAGCCAAAACTCAATAGACATAGTGACGAACATTTGGTAAAAATTTCAGTCCAAAACACCCGAGGAGTAAGGCATGGTAAGTCCCACATCGAGAGTGAACAAAACTAGTGTTCCGAAAACAAAACGTCCTGGCTTTTATTCCCCGTATCTTCTTTTTTTTATTCGTTTATGGACGTGCCTCCTTTCCTGGGAGAAAACAACATATGAAAGTACTTGTGTGAATTTTTTAAAAGCAATATGGACGCAGAATAAAAACTACAGGAAAGTAGGGCGAAATTTCACAAGTTTTGGTAGAGGATAGGCTTGGTTTGCACGAAAATTTCTGAAAAATTCTCCCGAAATAGGTTTTTCCTGAAATTCCACTTAAGAATCTCCACTGAATTT
>Ga0123342_1003966_pt1 | contig 23175 bp, 14 predicted proteins | sample Turbeawhitnodule_FD_89960 | JGI IMG/M metagenome (GOLD analysis project Ga0123342, IMG submission 89960) | Root nodule microbial communities of legume samples collected from Mexico - Turtle bean Mexico white nodule | ecosystem: Host-associated > Plants > Roots > Nodule | place: Mexico: Nepantla... | reverse complement strand
TTTTCACAAGACTTAGCCAAGGCATCAGTGTAAAAATGAATCTGTTTATTTAGAAAAGAACAGATTTATTTTTATGCAGTAAACGTGTTTTTTGTAAAACATGTGAAAAACAGTTTAAGAAAATTTATGCTTGTTCTTATCACATGGCCAGTGGTTATGAGGTGAGTTACTCAGCAAAAAGCCCTCTTAAACAACCTCTAAGCACTACCTAAGACACACTTAAAGCAAAACAAAAATACACATGAAATGTACATAAAAGTCTTCATCAAACACAATCTTGAAGGGGCAGCAACCATCTTCAACATAAATATCCTCTCCTCTCAAAATGAAGAGATGTAGAGGGAAAGCCATGTCAACATCCCTTATTTCCAAATTTACCCCATTTAAATGTATCACGGTGCTTCATTTGAATGTATTAGTATTTAAATTTTTTTATTGTACAATGTTTATATATATATATATAATATTTAAAATAAAGAAACAAATCATCATAAATTTTAAAGAAGTTTTAAGTTTGTTTATTATTTTATAAAATATAAATTATGTAAATAATGATAAACTAGTGTAAAAAAAATATAGTTAAATAAAATCTTCCATTTATATATTAGTTATTAGAGTAAATCATGGGCATCACCAATACTAAACATTTTTCATTTTATTTTATCCTTATTTTTATTATAATTTTTTATGAAATCTTTTTCTATGGTTAATTAAGGTATATTTTTGTTGCTGTATTATTTTTTAGATTGCTTTATTGTGAGGTTTTTTAATATTAAAAAATAGTAACTTTCTATTTATATAAAATGTGATTTATTAAAAACAAACTTCAAATAAAAACTATACATAGAAATATATTAATATAAACACAACAACAAATTAAATAAAAACATAACTTCAAATAATTTTTTAAAATATTAAACATATACTATAAAATTAGAAAATAAATCACATTTTATATAAATAGAAAATTACTATTTTTTAATATTAAAAAACCTCACAATAAAACAATCTAAAAAATACTACAACAACAAAAATATAACTTAATTAATCATAGAAAAGGATTTCATAAAAAATTATAATAAAAAATAAGGATAAAATAAAATGAAAAATGTTTAGTATTGGTGATGCCCATGATCCAACCCAGGTAATATTTTCAATGATAATTAAATATAGTATATTCTTTTCTTTAAAAAAAAAACTAAATCCAACCACATTTAATAAAATATCTTATTAGAACTTGAAAAATAGGTATAACCTGATTTACTCCAATAACTAATATATAAATGAAAGATTTTATTTAACTATATTTTTTTTACACTGGTTTATTATTATTTACATAATTTATATTTTAGAAAATAATAAACAAACTTAAAACTTCCTTAAAATTTATGATAATTTGTTTTTTCATTTTAAATATTACACACACACACACACACATATATATATATATATATATATATATTAAACATTGTACAATAATTTTATTTTAAAATACTAATACATTCAAATGAAGCATTGTGACACATTTAAATGAGGGTAAATTTGGAAATAAGGGATGTTGACATGACTTTCCCTTTACATCTCTTCATTTTGAGAGGAGAGGATATTTACTGTTCACAGGTATATCCTCTCCCTCTCTTCCCCACACAACCACATATCCAAATAGCTGATATCCCCTCACTTCTTTGCTTGTGAACAGTACATCCATAGAAGCAAACAGGGGGTAAGTGAAAGTTGGCACTGTTGTGCTACTAACATTTGGACATGATTACCTCTAGTACATGAACCTATTGTGTTTCTGCAGTTATTAACAAATTCAACCAGAACATCCCAAGCAAACTAGGGATTTGTCTTCATTAAATAGGGGGATATTGTTGAAGATGAAGCTTTGATGATTCCAAATCCAAGAAGATTGCTTAAGCTGGGTTGCTGCTTGTGGGGCTTGTGTTCTGGGTAGTTAAAATTTGTTAATTCACTCTTAGTATAATTCAAAGCTAAAACAATCAACATCTTTTAAAGAAAATTGTTTTTCAAAATAAGTGAAAAACAACCTATTGTGTCTACGTTTCAATCGGTTGTTTTACATTTGGTGTTTGGTGTTTTGAAAAGGATTTTGAAAAAGCTAAAATTGGTTGACTTAACAAGTCAAAGCCAAATCAATCGATTGAATCGAGGTTTCAATCGATTTTTTTTTTTTTAAAAACATAACAGATTCTGTTTTAACTATCAAAATTGTTTTTGCTTGATGTGCATCTGTTTTGGGCTTTGTTTAACTGAACCAAACAACAATTTTTGTGGCTTTAAAAGTGATTTTTACATCTCTGATCAGGAGACAATCAAATTACAGAAAATAGCTTGAAATTTTTTCAAAAAGTTTGCAGGATTGCTTTATGTTTTGCCTTGGTCAAAAGAGTGAAATAAGAGCTGAGTTTTCCTGCATGTTTCAGGTGTAATCTTTCCTATTCATTCTTGTATTTTTGTTTACGTTTGAATTCTGTAAAGTGTTGTGTCTTTTAAGTCAGAGGGTGTTCTGACTGGGTGTGGTGGTGGTGCATCAAAGAGGGTGTATAGTCTTGAAGGTATCAAGATAGGCTCTTTGACGTGTTTGGTTTTGTAATCTGTTGTTGATTACCTAGTGGATTATCCAGAGGTTGTTATGGGACTGGATGTAGTTCAGGTTATGAGTGAACCAGTATAAAAACATTGTGTGTAAATCTCTCTCTCCCTCTCTGGTTTTTAAATCTGTTTTTGGTGCAGTGCTGGTAAGAACAATCGATTGATTTGCAGAAACAACCGATTGTTTTTCTGGAATCAGTTTAAATACATTTTGTTTCTTGGCTGATCTGATTGTTTTAATTCAGCATTTACTTTCATTGTTATCTAGTATTTGTGAAAATCTTTCAAAAACAATTCACCCCCTCTTGTTCAGCCCTACATTTCTAACAGGGTAGATACATCTCGATGGAGGGGAGGATAAGCTTGATTAAGTTCATTTTATTGTCGATACCTCTATTCTATCTGTCTCTTTTGAAGTTACCGTCTACTGTGTTGAAGAAGATTGTATGCCTACCAAGGAATTTTTTGTGGGGTTGGGGGTCAAAAGGGAGGAAGATTTATGGGTTGCTTGGGACAAGGTTTGTAATTCTAAGGAAGCGGGCAGGCACGATATTATTAATGTCAAGCGATTTAATATGGCCTTGTTGGGAAAGTGGATATGGTGTCTGAATTTGGACAAGGGGGGTTGTGGAGGGAGGTCATCGAATCTAAGTATGGTGGATGGAGAGGCCTGAAGGAACAATGGACTAATAATAACAAAGTCTCTTTGTGGTGAGAGATTTGACAAATGTCTGGAATTCAGAGGAGTGGGAGGGAAGTTTGAAGATTGGGAGCACTACAAAAAATTGTGGATAATGTGGTGGTTATTTTCGTATAAACTGACGTTTATAACCGCCACAATATACGTGTATGGTGGTTTCCCAAACCGCCATAGAACTGGCCCCCTCAAAGTTTAATGTGGTGGTTTTACGCTACCCGTCGCAATACTCGCCACTTTAACACTATGTTTAAAGTGACAGTTTTTATATGTAAGTAGTATCAATTATAACTGTCGCAATTTAATCCATTGATAAAGATTTTAGCTCCATTATATATGGTATAATGTGGCGTTTTTAACTGACAACATTATAATAAAATTGTAAAAATAATACGTTGATTTCAACTAACGTAATTTGAATACTAAATAAATGGAACTTGACCACCAGTTTTTATAATCTCGTTTGCATAATTAAAGAACTAAACATATTTAATTATAATACCATTTAATTAAATGTTTTCATAATAAAAATAAATAAATACTAATAAAATTAAATAGTATAGAAAAGGTATAAGCATTCATTCATTGCATTGAAAAATAGAACAAAGTTGATACATAATTGTTCAAAAGTAAGAAAAACACATAAAATATTTTTAAATATCATAGCATTCAGACTATTACAACTATTTCAACATGTTTATCCCATATCCCTAATTAGTTTTGCTTTCCCATCTTCCTTAATCAGCTTTGCTTCCAGCACTTGATCCTATTACTTGATTAGGTGATGGAGCACCACTTCTAACCGTTGGTGCCTAAAATAAATAATAAATAATTTGAATTTAATAATTTTTAATTTTTATAATTATAAAATAAAGGAATACACCAATAAATATTTAAGTATACTAATACCTCATTGATAAATGCATGTACCAAATTAGTTGTCATTACAGCAAAATGTTCCAGAACATCTTTTTGGGAAGGAATGTTGTATGGAGGGAAGGAAAACGCAGGGTTTTTATTCTGAATGATAATTGTGACAATTCAAAATGACATATTCTTAAGGATAATTGTGTCGGTTGCTAAAATGCTGTATCATACGAAAATTTGTTGTGATTATTAATAACCACCATATTAAAATCGTCACTTTATACATGATTTTTTGTAGTGAAGGTTGAAAATGGGAGAGATATTCAGTTTTGGACAGACAATTGGGTAATCTCTGAAGTCTTTTAAAGTAGATTTTCGAGGTTATTCTCTTTGTCTTTTTCTAAGGAGGAAAATATATGTGATTGTGCACTATGGGTTAGGGTCTGAGAGTGGAACCTAAGGTGGAGAAGGGGTCTTTTTACTTGGGAGGAGGATCAAGTAAGCCAACTTTTAAAGATGATTTCTAACAAGAGGCCCGAGTTGGAGATAACGGACATATGAGTTTGGAAGGTTAGTGAGACAACTTCGTTTTCAGTCAAGTCTGCTTACGAGTTGTTAAGGGGAGACAGAGGCGAGGAAGATTCGAGAATGTACAATTTTTTTTCTAGAGGATTAAGGCGCTTCCTTCCGCCCATGTCACAGCTTGGAGGGTGATTGAAAACAAGGTGGCTTCTAAGGTAAATTTGGAGAGACGAGGGACAGGGATCAAGAGCAATCTTTGCTGCTTGTGCAAGATGTCAGAGGAGTCAACAAATCATTTGTTCTTCGGATGCAGAGCTGTTTGGTTAATTTGGAATCTTTGTTACGAATGGTTAGGAGTGAGTTCAGTTGATTTTATCATCCTTGGGGAACATTTTGAACACTTCAAAATTTTGGATGCACCTATTTCATTTAATCTTATTATGGGGAATGTTTGGGTAGCGCTGGTTAGCGAGATTTTGAGACATAGGAACAATTGTTTATTTAAAGGTGGAGTGGTTGATCATATTGAAATGTTTTCCCTCGCACAGGTTAAGGTTGATATTGGGTTGTTTCAAAGATACCGTTAGCAAACTTCTCATTCTTTGACGGGTGTCTAGAATCCTTGGTATGTATGTTTTCGATTTAGTCACTTTAAGGGTGATTCTTGATCTTTTGTTTCTTCTTTAGTTGGTAGTGTTGGGAAGAGAGTAGATAATTCTTTTATGATTTTTTGATGTGTATGTAGAAAGGTACTATTTATCATATTTTTTCCTTTTGTATGAGGGTTGGACCATACCTTAAAGTGAACCAATTTATTTTAATTATTTTTTTACTGATAAAAGAATATCAATATTCGGAACTTTAGTTCTTTATTCACTTTATTATTTCTCATTATGCCGGTTGGTGCTTGCGCACTCACAGGTTACCCAATGGTCAAACATGGCTGCTTCTTTTCGTTACGCCTTTTGATGTGAGGAATAAAATAAACCCCAGGTTGCATACTAATATTTTAAATATACTATACTCATTTATAATATGATGCTACTTTATTTTAAACAATTATATATTTTTAAATATTAAAATTTATTTATAAATATAGATAAAAAAAAGTAGACCAAAAAGATATAAGGGTGAATAATAATTTTTAAACACGCACGTTTTCTTAAAATACTTGGTTGAAAGTAACTTTTAAAGCATTTTCGCCCAAAATAATTATTATATGTACATTTATACACTATATTAATAAAATAACTGATAAGTAAATAATATAAAAAACAAATCAAATAAAAATAACATAATAATTCTACAATATACAGTACAACCTCCTTTTGGTTAACTTTTAAAATAAACTTAGATTTATGTTTTAAAAAAGAGTAGACAATTAGTTTAAATTTAAAACAAAAATGTAAAATTAATAAAACATATTTATTATTTTCTTCCCGAAGTACAAAAAAGTAGTTCCTTTTTCCTGGGAATGGCTTATATTAAGGTTGAAGCTAAAATGGATTTCAACATAGTCTTTCATAACTAGTGAAGAGTATGAAGACTATGGAGTATGCAGCACAATTGGTAGATGTAGAGAGTCTATACATATTGATTCAGCACAATCCACTTGTTTTAGAAGAGATAGATTCCATACCATTTATTGAAACTCCTTTGCATGTTGCTGCACGCGCAGGAGATGTTGAATTTGCCAACGAGATCATGATCTTAAAACCTTCATTTTCAAGAAAATTGAATCTCCAAGGACTTATACCAGTCCACCTTGCTCTAGAGTACAGCCACACCACAATGGTCCTTCACCTTATCCATATGGACAAAGAACTAGTTCGAGTCAAAAGTAGAGGAGGTCTCACTCTTTTGCATTTGGCAAGTAAATCCGGAGATAGAAACCTTTTAACTGTGTTTCTTGAAGCTTGTCCAGATTCAGTAAAAGATTTGACTGCTAGAAATGAGACTGTATTGCATTTATACGAGAAGTTTGAGATTTTTGAGTTCTTATTTAAGTGGCTCAGGATAAATAATGTTGAGTTGCAAACTATTCTAAACCAGAAAGACGTGGAGGGCAACACCATTTTACACATTACAGCAACAAGAAATGACACAATGGTAAATCTCTATCTCTCACTGTGAATTTAGTGTTGTGATAGTATATAGAAAAAAAAAAAAAACTTAAAAAGTCACAAAGAGATAGGTGAATAGAGTCAAATATTATTGTAATGTATAAACAAATTTTATATAGATTCAACCCTTTTACCTAAGTCATTTTCTTTTTACATAATACTTTAGAAGTCATTTTCTTTTCAAAGAAAATTAATTATTATATTATACTTAAACAAGAAAACTATATTACTTAAACAGTATCAATTAAAAAGTATTTAATAACAGTTTTTCTGAATTAAAAAAATTAAAAAAATTCTTTTGGTAGATGAGTTAAGTGTTTTAAATTTCTCATTCGTTGAAAATCGAAAAGGTTTTATAATTAGATTGCAGTCAAACCAATTCATAAGTTGTTAGAGTGATTTATCTAACTCATTGAAAGTTGTTCTGAACAATATTGTGTGTACAGGCAATGAAATTGTTGATGCAGGTGATGACAGAGATAGATGCTGCAAATTTAATGGGTCAAAGGGCATTTGATATAATAAACAATCAAGAAATTAAAAAGGATTTGGTGAGGGCTGAAGCAAGAGTTAGGAGAAATAGGAAAGTGGAATCGTTAATTATATCAATGCAAGAGTGGATAATTCGAAAAACTGGTATGAGAGAGAACATGTCGAATGAGGTCCGGAATGCGTACATGATAGTGGCCACTCTTGTTGCAACAGCAACCTATCAAGCAATGTTAAGTCCACCTGGTGGATTTCATCAGATTGATGCAGCTGGGACTAATAACACTGTGATTCTAGGTGATGGGCCATCAAATTCATCCAAAGTTTATGAAGGGAAATCAGTGATGTCAGACACGAAGTTTTTGGAGTTTTCGACCACAAATTTTCTTGCCTTTATGACATCCATTTTCACAATTATCTTGCTGATGCCTAAGAATGTTGGATGGTTTTTACTGTACGGGTCAATACTTCTCCTAACAATGGGCTACTCCTTGTCTATGACAGTCATATCTCCTAATCGTAGCTCCACACTAGTCATGTTCCTCATTTTAATGGCCGTTCTTCCGGCATTGGTGCTGGCTTTCTCTTTGCTTTACACACCTAGATCCAAATCTTCCCGTCGACAGTTATAGTTCACTCATTGTTTTGCAGGTTTGAATCAGAAGAGGGCTATTTTAGAAGCAAGACCAGGAGTATGTCAGCATGGTTTGTTCTCTGTGGTGCAGGACTATCTAACAAGTATGTGGCAGCTGTTATGCTTTAGAAAGGATTTAAGAAATCTGGGGAAGTATTGGAGGAAGAATTTGGTGTCAATGTAGAACAACCTCTGCAACAACAGGAAAAGTAGAGTCATATGAAGCTCAAAGAGTGCAGTTTTGGTGTTCTATGTTATCGCAATGGTTGAGTTCCAAAATTTGACTTAATTAGATTTGAATTTTTGTAATCTGTTTTTGTCAAAGGAGGATCAAATAATAGTTATAATAAACTTGTAATTGCTATATTATTGGATGTATGTTTTTTTAATAAGGGTTGATAGAATTCTAAAGTGTCTCTTTTGATAAAAAAAAGTTTACTCATTATAGGAGGAATAAACCGTGCACAAATATTTTTATAATAAATTACACATTTATTAGTTTATAATTTAAAGCGACATAGTAGATAATTATTGTAACGGTTTACTTATAACTGACATAGTGACACTCATTATTATTTGAAGTTTTATTATTTACATTATAGTTTTATTTATTATTTGAATGAGAAATTGCAAAAACTGATTCCAGCTGGAGTATTTCTCTGTCTTAGTGCAGAATTTAAAACTTTGCTGGTTGATTAGATTTGGAAGCATCGACTTTATTTTGAGCAGATTAGAATGGTGCTTTTGCTGGAATGAATTTCACTGGTAAAATTGAAACATAGCTGCTGAAAGTGAATTTGTGAGTTGACTGAAAATTGTTCTGTTTGATTTATTGAGTAAGCAATACACTGCAAATCTAGTGCACAAACAGTGCAGTTTATTTTGAATCAGTAGCAGAATTTTATTTTGGTGCCTATTCGTGAGTGGCAATTGGAGATTTCAAGTGGACCTTGAGAATTGAAATTGGGACATTTTGGACTAAATCGTGTTTTAGCTTGCACTTGCCTGCACAAATTATAGTTGAACGTGGAAAGCAAATTGGAAATTTCTTGGTGTGGGGACCGTGAGAACTAAAATTGGAACCATACCGTGACTTGCTTGTAATGGGCTGCACAATTCTAATTAAAAAAGGTTTTGGTGCAATAATTTTGGAGGGGAAAAAAGCAGAATATAAGTTTGTAATTTGGGTCAAACAGATTGGGCTAGAAAAAAATTGGTATGCACCATTGATTTTTTTTTTATATTCTTTAATTTTTCTTTTTTTAATACAATTCTAGTGTCAATCTTTAGGTGCTTCCTTTGAGTGCTAAATTTCTTGATAGCCTTTAATTTCTTGATTTGAACTTTTTAAAACACTCTTTGAAGTTTGTCACAATTCCAAATCTCTTGAGTTTAACTTTCTTAATTTTGAGCATTTTTTATTTTATTTTGAGTATTATTAACCTCTTGAGATGGAAATTATTTCTTAGTATCATATTTGGAAAATGTTTGACTAATATTGCTAGGTATTGGAGAAGAAAAAAGTCAAGCTAAGGATGACCACTCTTGAAAGAATCAACAAGTAGAAGTTCAAAAGTTCTTGAGTTAAACACTAGATTGAAGAGAAGAGTGCAAACATTGGAAGAATTTTTTTTAATTTTGCTTTTTATATTAACTATCTTGTAATTCTTTGATACTAATAGTGAAGTTAGTAATGCGTGTAGACGGTGAGTGTGTCTCAAAGGTCCATAGGTTCCAATGAGCATCACCAAAGGTTCGTCTAGTTTTTTAATTTCATCTTAGTACGCTTAGATAGTGAGTGTATTTTAAGAAGTCCACAAGTGCTTTTGAGCCTCACTTAGGAATATTGTCTTAGAGTCTTTTCAAAGTTTAACTTTCTTTCTTTTTAAGAAAAAAATTAATAGGAGTTTCCATTAAGGAAGACTGGTGAAAGCTAACCGAGGGAACTCTAGCTAGAAAAGACTTGGTACTTAAGTAGTCCTAGTGACTCACCTCTCTTTCCTGGGAGTGAACTTGGAAACAGTTTGACCTTTCAACCTTCCTGTAAACTATTGATTTTCAAAATCAAATAAAAATAAAATGAGTGCTAAAGAAACATTCATGGAATAGATCAAAACCATGTTTGTTCAATACATGCAAAATGAAAATCCTTACCAACCACGCCCAAGAGATCATCACAAGCTTAGATACAAAATTTTCCAAGAGAACAAAGGATAAAACTTCCTCCTTTTTATGGTAGAGATAATGTAGAAGAATTTTTAGAATGGGAGATGAAGGTAAAGAAAATATTTGACTGCCACCAGGGTTGATTATGAAAGAAGAATATCCTTGGCTCCACTTAGCTTTAAGGGATTAGCTATGAAATGGTGGATAACTTTAGAAAATCATGTGAGTCTTTATAACTCTTCCTCCGTAGAAAAGGCAACTAAAGAATTGATTGAAAAAGAAGAAGAGAAAACCAACAAAGAAGAAGAGTCTTTTATGACACCCCTGCAAGTATAGCTGAGAAAGAATCCAAATGAGAGTTGCAATACTTTGAACTCTTCTTTTCGATTATATAATGCTCATTCTTCTTCACAAAAATCTCAAAAACAACACATTGTGATGTTGATGCCTAGCTTGGGCAATAAACAATACAAAGTGAAAAAAAAAAAAATTTGAAAAATGCCCTATGTTTTTCTTTCAAAAAATTTATAAAAATAAAGGGTCTTGTTTCTGTTCTGTTTTCTTTTCTTTTAATTTTATCTTATATTTGTTTGATGTTTATTGTAGATTAACATTTGATCCAGGAGGAAAATAAAAAATAAATAGAGGCTACTGTCATTGAACATCATTCAAATATGAGGAAAGATCCTTTTCAAGAGGGAGGGAATGATGAAAATCATCTGGTCTCAAAACTTTCGGCTAAGAAGATAGACGAATATCAATACTTACTGAAGATATTGTAAAGTCTTTTTCTTCTTCTTAGCCTTGTAAAAATTGTATAGAGTAGTTAGGAAGTTTTGGGCCTTGTATTTTGGGCCAAAGTACAGAAGGATGTAAATAGAAAAGAAAGTAGAGTGTAAAATAGTAAAAGAGGGGTGCAAATAGAAATATAGGCAGGGAAGGCATGAGACTCCACATGTCTTCTCCTCAATGGAGAGGATTTGCATCAATAAGGTGGTGACACTTGTCACACTCTCATTTGAGAGGTTTTGAGAGACTGATACATAATTTTTAACTTTGATTTGAGTGATGAAATGTTGTCCAATTGAGATACTTTTGCTTGTTCAAAGTTCTCTCTAGAGTTGTCTTCTTGCTAGACAAATTTCTAGACTCCTCCTAGTAGGGTTGGCCTAACCTCACTCTAGAAACTAAGTGTTGGCCTAACCTCACTCTAGAAACTAAGTGTTGGCCTAACCTCACTCTAGAAACTAAGTGTTGGCCTAACCTCACTTAGATTCACCGACATATTTTTCATCTTTTCCAAAAGTCTTCATCATCCATAAAAGATATTCAAATCAAAACAACGAAGAAAAAGATCTACAAATGAAAATGGAAGATAGGATTGCATCATAGAGTCTAGCTTGATTGAGAATTTGCTCACTTGAGTGAGAATTGATGGTTTAACAATAATTCACTTCAAAAGTAACTTACATTATAACAACTATAAAAATCAACCAATTTTTTAGTTTCAAACAAAAGCATCTACCATGAATCATCCTTATCAAAATCAACATATTCACATTTGATCTCAAACAATATTTTGTATTACTCTTAAACAATCATTTCTACAAACAAAACTTGGAACTGGTGAGCACCTCACCCCACATCCAGATCTTCTAGTCTAGGGTTCTATTAAAAGAATAAACTAGCTTCCCTTACCTGAATTTGAGCATATGCTCACTAAGAGCTCCAAACCTACCAAAAGCTCAAGGGTAGCTTAAGCTGCACCATAGAGTCCTGATCACAAAACTAACTATATCACTAGGACCTTGAGCTAACAAAGACTAATTTTGAAGATAAAAATCTCACATGAAAGCTTAAACTAAAGGTGAACCTAACCAAATCAAAACTATCTCAAAAGAAAATGAGCCAAAATGAACTTACTTTATTTGAGATTTTGATCAGGCATGCTTGTACAGTTCACTGCTAAGAGTCCAATGGCGAACTTCGATCTTTGATCTGATGATCGAGGAGGTCAGAATCTTAGAGAAATAATGATTCTTTTAAAATGAAACCTGAATAACTGAATTTCTATTTATATAGCCTCTTCACTATAATAATAAAATATTCAGGTGCCATTTTAATTGTACCATTTCTACTCAAGACTATTTTTCTCTGTCCTTACTTTTTTCCCAACAAGAAAAATTTTCGTCTCCGAAAATTGACTTATCAGAAAAGAGATAAGGATAGGTTTCTCTAATGGTTTCTTCTAATTCTCAAGTTGCATCACTAGATTTATCATCCTACATCACTTTCACCATATTGACGGTCTTACCTCTGAGCTTTTCACTTTGATGATCTTCAATTGTAATTGTTATAACCTTAAAAGATAAGTATCTCCTTAATTTGTACATCATACATCTATAACACATTACTAAAATCAATTATATACTTCCTCTATTGAGACACATGAAACAACATGTTGGTTTTCTAGTTGAGAAGATAGAACAATCTCATAAGCCACTGAACATATCTTAGGATATGGTCTAACAAAATTAGGAGATAAATTCCTTGATCTGATAGCTCTTCCTATACCCTTGGTTGGTATCGCTCTCATGAACACACGGTCTCTAGGTGCAAACTCCAAAGGCTTTCTCTCCTCTAATTTGCATATGATTTATGCCTACTCTAAGAAGCCTTCATTCTTTCCTATATATGTCTCACCTTCTCAACGGTATCCTAAAGTAACTCTGCCCCAACCAATACTGCCTCATTATCTTGATACCAACATAAAGGAGTTTTGCACTTCCTCCCATACAAAATTTTTATTGTGGCATTCCAATATTGTCATGATAAATAAACTCCACCAGAGGCAACATTTTATTTCAACTCTCCAGATGATCCAATACACATGTCCTCAACAGATCTTCTAAGGACTCGATTGTTCTCTCAAACTGTCCATTTGTTTGATGACGATGTGCAGAGCTCATTCTCAATCTAATTCCCAATGCATCTTGTAGAGTCTGCCAAAATCGTGAAGTAAACATGGATCTTTATCATAAATAATACTTAAAGGTACTCCATGCACTCTCACAATCTCTCTGATGTACAACTATACCAACTTGGCCATAAATATCCTAAAATTAGCTAGAAGAAGAAAATGAGCACTCTTCATTAGTCGATCAACTATCACCTAGACGACATCTTGACTCCTTATTGATCTTGGTAAATAGGTAACAAAATCCATAGCAATGCTATCCCATTTTCACTCAGTAATATCCAAATGTTACAACAAACCACTAGGTCTCGAATACTCTATCTTTTTCCTTCTGACATGTCAAGCACGCAAAAACATACTGAGTTATTTCTTTACTCATGCTTGGCCACCAAAAGGACTCCTTCAGTTCTTGGTACATCTTACTCATGTAGACTAAGATAACCCTTATGACCTTCTTCTGGGATCATTTTCTTCAACTCTTCATTTGCAGGTATGCAAATTCTTCCCTTGAATCTCAATATCCATCTTCCCCCATCACTAAGTCTTTTAGCCTGATATGTACCTTGCAACTCCACAGTACGCTTCAGACTAGGATCCTCTAACTGTTTTTCCTTGATCATTCCAAGGAAATAATTAGTTGTAGTTAACTTACTACAACTAATATGATCAACATGAAATTGTACTCCCAAATTCATATTTATGAACTGCTTAATCAACTTCTACTCTTGAATCATCATGGATGGCACTTGTATTGACTTCTTGCTCAAAGCATCTACAACTACATTAACCATTCCTAGATGATACATCAGCTGGAAATCATAATCTTTTAGAAACTCCACTCATCTTTTTTGCCTCATGTTCAACTCCTTTTGATCAAACAAGTATTTTTTACTTTTCTGGTCACTGAACACCTAAAACTGAGCTCCATACAATAATGTCTTCAAATCTTCAAAGCAAACACCACTACTGGCAACTCTAAGTAATGAGTAGAAAAGTTGCTCTCATGAACTTTGAGTTGCCTTAAAGCATATGCAACTGCTATTTTCTCTTGCATCAAAACACAACCTACTCCTTGGTGTGAAGCATCATATTAAACCTCAAAAGGTTTTCCTGTATCAAAAATTACTAACACTTGAGCATTAGTAAATCTTTTCTTCAGCGCTATGAAACTCTGCTCACATCTGTTAGTCCAAGCAAAAAAGGTTCATCTTTGCGAGTTAGTTGTGTCAAGGTGCTACTACCTTGGAAAAATCTACAACAAACCTCCGATAGTAGACAACTAGACTCACAAAACTTTTTATCTTTGTGACTGTCTTAGGGCACTCCCAATGAAGCACTGCCTCCACCTTGGTTGGATCCATTGAGATCCCCATAACTGATATTACACGCCTTATGAAGTTGACTTCTTTCATCCAGAACTCACATTTAGTGAACTTAGCATACAATTCCTTCTCCATCAAAATCTTAAACATTATCTTAAGAGGTTCTTTATGTCCTTCTTCAATCCTTGAATAAATAAGTATGTCGTCAATAAAGACTACAACAAACTTATGCAAGAAAAGATGAAAGATTTTATTCATAAAATCCATGAATAGAGATGGAGCATTGGTTACTCCAAATGACACCACCACATACTTATAGAGTCCACAACAAGACCTAAAGGTTGTCTTCTGAACATCTTTAGCCTTTACCAAAATCTGGTGGTATCCAGATATCAGATAAATCTTTGAGAACATTGAGGCTTCATGTAACTGAACCATCAAACCATCAATTTTGGGTAGAGAATACTTGTTTTATGGTCAACTTATTCAACTGCCTGTAGTCCACACACAACTGAGACCCTTCATCTTTCTTTTTAACCAACAACTCTGGAGACCCCATGGAGATATATTGGCCCGATCCAATGCTTCTCTAAAAACTTTTCCACTTGTTTCTTCAATTTAATCTACTCAACTGGAGACATTTTGTAAGGTCCCATTGACACTGGTCCAACTCCAGGTACCTGATCAATGGGACATTCCACTTATCTCTTTGGAGGTAATCCATGTATTCCTTCTGGAAATACATCCACGAATTCCTTCACCATAGGTAACTACTTATCTCATCCTCATTCTTAACTCCCATTCGAGTTAATATTATATAACAACTTGATCCTTCCTCCAATTCAGACCATACTTGTTGAGTAGACATGGATTCCGACTCACTGGAATTTGGAAACACTATCTTCTGTTGACCACAATATATGAGAATGTGATTGGCAGATAGCCAATCCATTATTGAAATAATAACCAATCTGCGTGAAACTTTTACTCCTATCAAAGTAATTTCTCTGTCTACTGCCTTTCAACATTTTTCTTTGTCTAACTTTAACATAAGCACAATTAAGATGTCTCATCTTTCTTCTTAACCAATATCATTGATACATCTAATGATAACATAATCAAATTTCCTTTTAAAGCTTTGTTGTTTAGCTAGAGCTATCTTATACTGCGTTATCAACACTAACATCCTTCAACCTTCAGAGATCAAAGAAAAAAAATCCTAGTTTCATCTTGGAAATTAACTTTGTTACTCTTTATGGAACACATGCTTAAATCTTTAATCCTCCCACATACTACTTATTTACTCTCCATAATTTATATCTATTTTAAAACTGAACCATGACACAATTAAATCTATCTTGCAACTTGCTCCATACTTGTTAAGCAATTATCCACCTTTTTTCTAGAGATTTTGAAACTATTATTTTCTATTCCTACAACTATAAGAAGGAAATCAATAAAGAATCAACTCATTCAGAAGATAACATCTAGATCTTTCAAAGATATGTGTATCAAAATAATATAGAATTTGAGTTTATAAACAAAATCATAACACTTATAATATAAAGTATTACACCAAAATAATTAGTTGCGTAAAACTGTTAATTTAAAAGACAACTTCCAATTAAATACACAACTTAATAAAATGAAATATATCACACAAGAATTAAATATATGCTCAAAATCAAACTTTTAGAATTAAGATAGAGAATTGCTCAGTCTAAATACACTCAACTTAGTTATGAGTGTGGACCCTCACCACTTTAACAAGATCATTTCATTCTTAATACTAAACTTTTTATTTAAAGCATACATTTTACTAGAGCACAAACAAGATTTCGAAAACCTTTTTTTTTAAAAAAAAACAGTTTGAAGACTTTTTACTATATCCTTAATTTATACTTAAACAATTATCTATAAGCGGAAGAAACACAACGAACCAACTACCCTCAGGTCATCCAAAGGATGAAATGCTCTAATACCAAATGTAACATCCCTATATTTTCCCACATCAAATAAATAAAAGATGTAATATATATATATATATATATATATATATATATAACTCTTTCATATAATGTTTCAAAAAAAAAAACCTTTTCATAGGGATTTTAAATATATACACAAAGGTTTAAAACAAAATATTCAAAATAAAATAAATATTTCCATCCACCAACTTCTCACTAAGGAATTTTATCATCAGTAAGATCATCTGCTCCCGTGTAAAACACGATCATCACAGATTAAAGAAAACAACCACAAAACAAAGCAAATGGTAAGCTAGCTATTTTTAAAACTTCAAATATAAAACTTTAAATATCAACACAAACCATCAATTCTCATGCATTTCCACATAACCATCAAGTGTCTATCAAAATTTCACAATTCATCTTTCTAATGTCAGACTTCTACTAACTCACAATACATAAACACTTGACTCTACTTCCGAAAGACTCATGTATTGAACTTAGCCTCTAGAGACCAGCACCTATCATACTACTCGCTGTGAAATCCATACAACCATGTGCATACTCATCTCATATGACAGGGTAAATCCATTTGATATGCTTTGATCAGTTCTTTCAAACCCCAGACTCAGCCAAATGGACCTCCCCCGACTCTCACCAATTGAATAACTTGATCTATATGATTCCATTATATCAGTAGAGTCAGGATCGTCAAATTCATATGACACTTACAGATAAATACACCCTAATAACAATCTCAACACGATATTTCCTTTCTTGAAAATACTATGTCTTAATCACACTTTCACACCATTCCATATCTCATGTAACACATCAATGCACCATTCAATAACATCATATTTTAAACTTTTCTAAACAATCCAAATATCTCAAAATTCACTTAAACATATAATTAGGTTCCTTTAGTCATATTTATAAATAAAATTTAGAATTTCCACTTAAAAGCAATAATTTCAAAAGCAAAAATAAAAATTTTAAGTTTTTCTTTTTTAAAGAGAGTCTAGCTTGAGCGAGAATGTGCTCGCTTGAGTGAGAATTGATGGTTTGACAATAATTCAATTCAAAAGTAACTTACATTATATCAATTATAGAAATCAACCAATTTTTTAGATTCAAACAAAAGGATCTACCATAAATCATCCATATCAAAATCAACATATTCACATTTTATCTCAAACAATATTCTGCATTACTCATAAACAATCATTCCTGCAAACAAAACATGGAATTGGTGACCACGTCACCTCCACATCCAGATCTTCTAACCTAGGGTTCTATTAAAATAACAAACTAGTTTCCCTTACCTGAATTTGAGCAGATGCTCACTAAGAGCTCCAAACCTACCAAAAGCTCAAGGGTAGCTTAAGCTGCACCACAGAGTCCTGATCCCAAAACTAACTATATCACTAGGACCCTGAGCTAACATAGACTAATTTTGAATATAAATACCTCACATGCAAGCTTAAACTAAAGGTGAACCTAACCAGATCAAAACTAACTCAAAAGAAAATGAGCCAATATGAACTTACTCTATCTGAGATTTTGATCAAACATTCTTGTAGAGTTCACTGTCAGGAGTCTAATGGCGAATGTCGGTCGTTGATCTGATGAGCAAGGAGGTCAGAATCTTATAAAGAAGGCAGAGGAAAGGAAAAAGGAGTTGTTTAGAAAGATTATGGTTCTTTTAAAATGAAACCTGAATAACTATATTTTATTTATATAGCCTTTTCACTTTAATAATAAAATATTTAGGTGCCATTTTAATTGTACCATTTCTACTCTAAGAATATTTTTCTCGATCCTTACAATTTACATTTCAAGGCAACATTATCCATCCACATGTCTTCCCAGAACTTAATAACCTTTCCGTTACTAACTTCCCACTTAAAGCGATCTTTGAAGTTTCCACCCCACTCCTTCATCATCCAAACCTCCTTCAAATCCCTCCACCAAAGAGTCAGGTTTGTTTGTTTTGAACACTTTCCTACTTCTCTAACCTACATACTTGGAATCTAAAACCTCATTCCACAAACCGTCCTTGGAACAACCCAACCGCCAAATCCATTTTCCCAGCAAGGCTACGTTGAATAATTTAATATTTATAATTCCAAGACCACCAACTTCACGTGACTCACACACCTTTTCTCAATAAGCCCATACAATCTTTATCTCATCAGACCTCCAACCCTAAAGGAAGTTCCTTTGTAGCTTCACAATCTTCTTCAACACAACAGAAGGTAATTTAAACATAGAAATGTAAAACAACGGGATAGTCGAAAGAACAAATATGATCAAACAAATCCTCCCAGACATTGAAATAAATCTACCTTTCCATCTATCCAATTTTGTCTTCATTCTTTCAACCACCCCATCCCAAACGTTTCCTTCCTATGGCACCCCCCAACAGGCATCCCAAGGTATTTGAAGGGTGTTTTCCTCACATCGCAATTAATAATAGCTACAAAGCAATGAATCGTAAACTGTTCAACTCCCACCCCTCCAATGCTGCTCTTCAAGAAGTTCACCTTTAGGCCAGAAGCTAGCTCGAAGCAATTCAAAAAAAATTTAATGTTGAACACACTTTTGGTAGTCGCTTTGCAGAAAAACAAAGTATCACCAGCATACTGAAGCATATTAACCTTAACCTTTTTAACCCCAATTTCCATACTCTCCACCAAATTCGACTTAACTATTTTCCTTACCACTTTTGCTAAGCCTTCAGCCACTATAAGAAACAAAAACGGAGCTAAGGGATCTTCTTGTCTAAAGCCCTTTAAAGGAACAAATTCCTTAGTCGGGCTACCATTTACGAGAACAGACACATAAGTAGACTCTATACAAGATTTAATCTAAACAATTCATTGTTCACAAAAGCCTAATCTATTGAAGATGGATGAAGCTTCTTCTCTACCAAGTCTTAGTGTGTGTTTGATGTAGAAAATAGCAAGTTTTCTTGAAGGTTGTAATGTGTAATTAGGTAATCTTGTATATAGGTTAGAGTGAGTTTAAGGTAGCCTTTTGCTTCGTGACCTACCCTATATGCCTAATCAAGGTGGTAAGATCAAGCACAAGAAGTGATTCAATGTTTTCCCAAAAACCACTTTAAGTTTTCTCAAAATCAAGTTACCGCACAAAAATAAATTTGTTGATTTGTAAAACAATAGATTTATTTCTGAACTATTGAAATGTTTTCAAAATTCTATTAGGGCACCAAACAGTTTGTTGCAGACCATTTTTTCTTTTAAGATGAGCTGGAAGTATTTTCAGAAAAACAATCTGTTTAGTTTTGATTTAACCTATTCTTTTTATAACAGCTTTTTAACTGTTTTTTGAAAAGTAGTTAGAAATTGTTTTCTATATAAAGATAGGCTCTTCTCACATGAAATGTTGTTGTGTAATCACGTTTTAAAGAGAGATCAAAAGTTTTTTGTAAGAGAAAAGAGATTTGAATGATTTTTTGAAAGGTTTTCTAAAAGATCTTCAAGAGTGCTTGATCCTAGTGTGCCTTGATCTTGGCAGAGGTGTTGTTACTGTTGTGCTGCAATCTGGGTTACTGGGTTACTGGTTTTAAGTTTCTAGCATCTTCTTTCAGGTGTTTTCCTTCCTTAATTCATTTTTGTGTAAAGGTGTTTTGTGTAAGACACTTCTTGATAGGGTTTTTCAGCTTTGAGTGCCTTGTTCTTGTAGGGTTCAAGAACTGCAAGGTGTTGTAATTGCTTTGAACAAATTTTAGTGAATTTCACCTTAGTGTGAGGTGAAACTGGATGTAGCTCTTTATGAGTGAACCAATATAAATTGTGTGTGTATCATTCTTCTCAATCCCTGCACTCTTTTCTGCTTAATTGGATAGTCTGTCAGGAAATCAATCTATTCATTTAAAATTTAATTTGTTATTTCTGGGCTTGATCATATTGTTCTTCTTTGATCTGGAGAAATCATTTAATCACAAATAAGCTTTATGTGTTTGAGTGTTGTCTGGTTTAAGAACAAACAATTTCTTTATTAACTTTGTTAAAGATTTACTTTCTTTAAAGAATTGGATCAAGAGAACTTGTGTTGATCTCTTGATGTAAATCTTGCACTTATTGTTGTTGTAAAGATAACTCACCTTGTTCTATAAAATCTCTTTGTTTGATCTCAATGCTAATCTGATCTAGTTCTGGTTTTGGTAAAGTGTGTTGACAAATAAATTTGTTCTTTGCAAAACCAATCTCTTCTTTTTCTGTAAACCAGCTTGTGCTTGCGAAAATTTTATAAGCTCAATTCACCCCTTCGCTCTTGAACTTTGACACTAATAGACCCAACATAATCTTCCGAGCATATAATAGATAAACTCCCACTTCATAGAATCGTAAGCCTTCTCATAGTCCACCTTGAATAAGACGTAACTTTTTTTTCTTTCTTTTTGCTTCCTCTAGCACCTTATTGGTCATAAGAACACTATCAAAGATTCTCCTTCCTTCGAGAAATGCAGATTGCCTTAAGTCGATGAATTTGCTAATTACCTTTTTAAGCCTTAAAGAAAGTAACTTCGAGATAATTTTATACAAACAGCCGACCAAAGAAATGGGTCTAAAATCACACAAGTTATTATCGATTCTTAGACTTACGAACCAAGCACATAAATGAAGCATTCGACCCCCTGAGCCATTTATCAGAGGCTGCAAAATCATTCATTGTCAATAGAATATTGTCCTTAAAAAAGTCCCAACAAAATTTAATGAACCAAAAGTTAAACTCATCCGGTCAAGGACTTTTCGAACTATCACAACTCCAAATAGCAAACTTGACTTCCTCTTCAGAAAAATAACTAACCAACATCTTGTTGTCAGCATCAGAAATAGAATTAAAGGACACATTATCCAACCTGACTTGAGGCCTAGGATATCCTTCAAATCTAACATTAAAAAAATCTTTGACCTTGTCTTTAACCACCTCCTTATCTTCACACCAACGACCATTAAGAAACAAGCCATTCAATTCGTTCTTCACCCTCTTCCATTTAACTACCGAATGAAAAAACTTTGTTGTGATTCAACCACTTAAGGAGGGCTTTTTGATGAATAACAACTTCTTGTTTAATTTTATTTATTTTTATTTTGTTTTGCTAACAGAGCCTTTCTACCCTCCTCGTTTAAGGCGCTTTCATCATCACGTGCATCCAACTCATTGATTTTCTTTTGTAAAACTTCCCCTACCTAATTAACATTGCCAAACACGTCTCTATTCCAAATTTTTAAATATGATTTTAGATTTTTCAATTTTTCTTTAAACACAAACATCCCTCTACCATTTACTTCATAACTAGTCCATTTACAATGAACAAAGTCTCTCAATTTGACGTCGTTTTGCCAAATATCCAGGCTGCGAAAAGGTTTTGGCCCCCAAAACAAAGTGATCAAAGACAGATCTGCTAAAAACAAATTGTTTACTGTTCAACCACTCTTCCAACCATTCCTTGAAACCAGTGCTCTATCAATTCTACTTTTAATAGTCTCATTCGGTTTGTACAATATAAGTTTCTCACTAACCATCGAAATATCCACCAATTCAACTTTTTCTATAAAATTATTAAAATCACATATTTCTCTGTTGTAGTCAGAACCATACAAATTTTTTTTTTTTTTCCTCCTTCCTTATAATAGAATTGAATTTCCCTACAACCCACCAGGCCCTGTTTAAAAGACTCATCCTAAAACCACATATCTCTTCCCAAATCAATTTCTTTTCCCTCAACGAACCAGTACAGTAAACAATCACAATAGTAACTTTTATTCCATCACCAACCTTCCACTCCCCTTCAATATCATAAATTTTTTTCCCATTAAACAATCTAAATAACTAAAAACAACTCCTTCTCCACATCGTAATAATCCCACCTGCATTGTTGCTAGAACCGTTTTCAACCTAATCAATTTCATTTGAGCCCTACGAATTGAAATAATTCTCTTTGCCAAACTCAGAACACTTGGTCTCACTTAGTCTTTTGAATACACATCATTCCTACTTGTTCCTTGAAAATTAAATTTTTTAACTATCTTCTTTTATTGCTTCCTCCTAACCCCCTAACATTCAAACTAATTATTTTCATCATCAGAAACAACATTCTCCTTCCTTTTGAGACCCGTCTTGCTTCTGTCCCAAAGTTCCAAATCCTGCAAACTACTTAAAACCACTTCTTCCTCCCAAAAAATGAAAAACCCCATCTCCTTTCCAATATTTCAAATTTTTTGAACTTCAGTTTCATCATTTTTCAATCAAAACAGTCTATTACAATTTCTAACAGCAATATCAGAAATTAAAGAACTAGTGTTTTCTAACCTCAATCTCACCGCAGAAGCAGACTAAGATGCCCTCCCAACTAACAAGTCAGTTCCGGCTCGCGAGAAAAACGCTGCATTTAACCCATCACTTCCACCTTTGCTGGATCAGAAACCGGGGGCTAGCAACACCAGGCAATTCACAATATTAGCCTCCATCTCACAACTAAAAGTCTTATTGATGGTTCTTGGAGAAGAAACCATCGCAGAGGGCCTCTTTCCACTCTTTTCCGTCATTGGAGAAGCCATTCTGACAGCCCCTACAATGCCCAACCCGACGCCCCTGCTGCCACCGCAAGGAGTCGCACTGTCCAACTTCCTTCCGGCCAACTGTTACGAAGTGGACTTTAAGCCTAACTCAACCCCATAAAACCGGCTCATAGGGTTGAGGTTTGCACCCACTTATATACAATGAAAGGCTCTAATCTCTAGTCGATGTGGGATCTCCAACACA
>Ga0123342_1003965_pt1 | contig 23177 bp, 19 predicted proteins | sample Turbeawhitnodule_FD_89960 | JGI IMG/M metagenome (GOLD analysis project Ga0123342, IMG submission 89960) | Root nodule microbial communities of legume samples collected from Mexico - Turtle bean Mexico white nodule | ecosystem: Host-associated > Plants > Roots > Nodule | place: Mexico: Nepantla... | reverse complement strand
TGTTTATGTTAAAAAAAATGTTTATATTAGCCAAGTAATTCTTGAGGTTATGCAGATTAATTTGCAAGCCACACACACTGATTTTAAAGAGAAAACCGTGAACAGCTAAAACAAAGGGGGGGTTGAATTGACCTTTTAAAAGTTTCGAGCAGAATCAGATTTTATCACAGTACACAGAAAATAAATCGATTTATTTGGCAATGAACAGATTTATTTTGACACTGTTTATGTTAAAAAAAATGTTTATATTAGCCAAGTAATTCTTGAGGTTATGCAGATTAATTTGCAAGCCACACACACTGATTTTAAAGAGAAAACCGTGAACAGCTAAAACAAAGACCTTCAATTTTTAAGCAAGTGATAAAGGTTCAATTATTAGCTTGTCAATCAATCGGGTAACCTATCACAATCAAACTGCTCCAGTTGTAATTAATAATTCATATATCTTCTTAACAGAACCAAACTGATTTTCTAGAAAATAAGAACAGTATGAACAAGCCTAGAAAAAACAGAGATTTATTTTTTATCGAACAGATTCAATTTTAGACAGATTGACAGATAAGCAAGAAACCGAGTGTAGGGATGAGAAGAAATGAACACACAACAATTATACTGGTTCACTCAAATGAGCTACATTCAGTCTCACCTAATCCAAGGTGAAATCCACTAAACAAAACGTACCAAACACACTTACACAGCCACTGTTCTGTTCTTGAACCTACAAGAAACTTGGCACACTTGCTAAAAAACACTATTTCAGCATACACACTCTTCAAGAAACCCTATCAAGAAGAGTTTACAATCACACTTTTACAAGAATTTGAAATATGAAACGAATACACCTGATAGAGGATGCAGAAATCTGCCTTAGACCAGTATAACAGATTGCTCACACAGTAGCAACACCTCTAACCAAGCCTTAGAGCCAACCAAGAACAAGCACACTTTTGATTTGTAAAATCTTTCAAGAACACATGCAAATTCTCTGTAAATCCTTAATTCTCTGTTGTAAAACTTATTTTCTCAATTGTATGATTCACCTTTAAACGCAGGAACAAGTTTTCTTTTTATAAAAAAACAACTTATAACAGAATTTCAAAAAACAGTTAAAGTTGTTATAAAAAGAACAGATTGAAAATAAAATAAACAGATTTATTTTCAAAAGCAATTAGAGAATCTGTTATGTGAAGGAGACTCAGTCAAACATACTGGTGCAAGGATAAAAACGTAAAAGGCCATTTAAGGTAAACTTGACACCAGACTAAAAAGAATCTATTCATTTACAGATGAACAAATTTATTTTCAAAACTATAAAAGAAACTTCTTAACAAGTAAAACACAGTCGTTTTGAAGGAATGAAGACTTAGTCAAAATACTTGATGCACAAACCATGATTTTGAAAAACACTTAATCAAAGCATCAGCTTAAGAAAAGAATCTATTCATTTAGAAAAGAACAGATTCATTTTTTATGCAGCAAAAAACATGTGTAAAACAGTTTCAAAAACTTGTGCTTGCTCTTCTCACATGGTCAGGGTTAAGAGGTGAGTTACCTAGCAAAAAGCTTACTCTAAACAACCTCTAAACTATACCTAAGACATTCTTAAAGCAAATGTAAATACAAATGAAATTTACACAAATGGCTTCATCAAACACATGTCTTGAAGGGGCAGCAACCATCTTCAACACTTCCTTGGTCTACAAGAGTTTTCATTACAACATATTTTGCTATCTCCACTGTTATTACCATCAGATCCTCTTGTTCAGGATCAATTTCTTGGAAATCCTCATCAATAAACAACATTGGTGTCAAACTTCTCTTTTTAAAGATATGATTTACAGTTCTGGTATCCTTAAATGTCTTTTTTTTGCAAACGAAGACATTCCTCCTTCAGCAAAGCCTCCAGAAATAGTGTTTATAAAACCCCTAACTAGTCTTCCTAGACTTCGCTCGCGGCCTCTTCTCCTTTGAGGGCTATGATAACCCCTTTCGTCTCGTTTCTCTACCTTTCCTTCTCTTCTTTCGTCTCTTCTTTCAACCCTCCTAGCATCTCTTCTTTCAAATTGTTCTTCTCTTCTACTAACACATCATCTTCCTCTCGTCTTTGGACTTTTTCTATTCCTTATTCCTCCATCTCTCACAAAGCGTCTTAACTGCCCAACTTGAATCAACTCTTCAATTCGATCTTTCAAAGCCACACACTCTTCCGTATGATGACTGTGATTCTTATGATATTGACAATGTTTGTTTTGATCATCTCGGTCTGGCGTTCTTGCTTTCCTTGGTGGCAGAATTACTTTGGCTGCCATTGCCTCTTATAATATTCAGGCTCTGGTGGTGCTCAATGGTGTATATTGTTGAAATTTTCGACCACGAGGTTCCTATACTGATATCCTAATTCCTTCTCATTTGTCTTCTTCTCACTTCCTCTATCCACCCTCACCTGATTTTGAAACTCCCTCAACTTCTCCATCTGCATAAACTTTGTTGCAAGCTGCCTTAACTCATCAATATTTGTTGTCGGTTTTTTACAAAGGCTGTCGACAAATGGTTCGGGCCTCAATGCTATAATCATATGATGCATAGTAATCTCCAGACCAAGATTTTGGATGCTTAGCGTCACCTTTCCAAAGCGCTCCACAAATATCCTCAACGATTCTCCCTTTTCCTGTCTTATATTTACCAGAGCAATCAATGTCAAATGATGTGGTCGGCTTGTAGCAAAATGAGCTCCAAATTTTTCACCAGAGTATCAAAACAATCAATACATAACAATGGTAACCGTGTAAACCAACTCAAAGTTGCTCCCTTCAAAGTTGTTGGAAATACTCAGTACAAAATGGCGTCATTCCATGTATACAAACTTATCTGCGTTGTATATACTGCAATATGTTCATCAGGATTTGTACTTCCATCATATTTATCCATGGTTAAATTCTTTCAATTTTCATGTAATGGGGTTTCTGTAATGGCTTCAGAGAATAGATGTCTCCTGACAGACGTTCTAGCAAACGTACCAGAAGCCTCTGGTAATCTCCTCCTTGTAACTCCAAAAATTTCTTCATTGTGTACCCTTTGGTGGATTTATGTTCTTGGTTGAAAGGTTTCAAATGATGTGTTTAAAACTGTTTCTTCATTCATCTTTCGCCTCATGTACGCATTCTCCGCTCTTAACATACTCAACTCTTCTTCATTACTCTTCTTTAATGTTTCAAACTCTCTTTGTAGTTGCGTCAACATAGCCATAGACATGGCATTCTGATTATCTCCCTGCTCCCCCGACTACTCTCCTCTTCTACTCATCTTTCCTTGCTTCTTCAGTTAACTTGCTTCTAAGTCCCATGGTGGGCGCCATAATGTTCATACAAGGGTATAGAAACAAACTTTTTCTTTCTTCTGAACATGCTGACTTCTCGGTCTTCTATCTCGATTTGGGCTTTTGGCTTACTATTCCTTTGATTTAGGCTTGGTCTTGGGCATGATTCGTGGAATCTCACTCGCTGGACTAGGTCAATTGGATCTATCAGCCTTTGGTCTCGATATCCACTCTCAGGTAGGTGTGTGTACCTACAAGAGCTTCGATGATAAAGTTAGAATTGATTATAGTTAATTATCAGATAAAATTCACTCTACTTATCTCTTGTGTTGATCACCTATTTATAATACTTTCTTATTGGACCTTAAACCCAGTTGAATTTTTACTCTTTGTATCTAATCTTCTTTAAACATACTCTCTGTGTTTTTGACCTATTTAATAGACTTTGCTTTGCTACAGTAATGTGTTATTTATTCAATGATCTTAGAGTACATGGCATCTTTTAGACATTAGATCGATTTTATGTGAATGTTATTGTGGTGTACCCTCGTGACCGTATTATTTTCCAAACCTTTTTCCCCTCAATTATTTACCCCTGTCATCATTGATGAATCTTGTGCAGTCACTGGTGAATATTAGGTTGTATACAATAAACCCTAGTGCTGTCACAGGTGACACCCTTCTCTCTTAAACCATGAAGGTAACATCTAATTTGATGTTAACCACATAGCCTAATTCTTGCACTCAGGTTAAGGTGAAAGTTTCTTCTGAAATATTACTATTTTTTTTTTCTATTTTAACGATATCTTTGTTCTGGTATAAAATAAAGGTTTTGATAAACGACGTAGAATTTAGTTAATGGAAGCAATTTTCTTTGGTGTTGACTTTACCGAGCAGAAAACAACTTGAAAGCCTTGTCGTTTGTGATGACTCGTTTTGGGGATTGAAGAGAAGTAAAAACAAAAGAACGTATTCATGATAATAGTCAGAGAAGCCAACGATGGATAAGAGAAAAAAAAAAAAAGTTAGAAATCCATCACTCTCTCGAAACCTCTAACTAGTGATTCGAAATTTGCGTTTCACTCCAACTACAAAGCGACACCACAGTTACATATTGTATTCTTTTCACTCCATTTGTGCAGAGAAATATTATCAATAATTTGGCATCACATTATTCAGAACACGATGATGACGTAGCACAAGTTTTGAAACAATATTTGGCCTTTTGTTTCATTGCTGGGACCTATTAGTGGTAGGAAGATGATAGATAGAAAGTTGGATAGGTATTTAAATTGGTGATTATTTGGACGGTGCAGTGGGCATGTCATGCCAGAGCATTGCACACACTGTGTTTTGTCCATATGGGGTTACCTAAGAATATTAATGGATGATGGATGACCCCATGGCATCGTCAACATCGATCCAAGTATATACCAAAGCCCAAAGCTAATCATAAAATCCTGTGATTGTCATCATGTCGTTAAGTTAAAGCATGATCATATGCAAAGTGGGTCACCCCAACTCTTTCTTCTTTGATGTATGGCACGCCTTCAATTCAACTACTTTCTTCTTCTTCTTCCACCACTTCCCGTTACACATTATATCCTTTTAAGAATGTTTCTTTTTGTTAGCATATATGCACTTCATTGATAAGGTTGCTACGTGTGAATTTGAGATGTAAGCTTCAAAACAAAACTTTAAGTTGAAAGTTTGTGGATGAAATAATATTATTAGAGAGAAAGATCTCTTAAAAATATTATAGTCCAAGTTTTCCATCACAATTGATGAAGTGCATAAAGTCGCTTTCTTATTCATAACTTTTGTTTTAAATAAAGTTTGAATTAGTTAAGTAATATCACTCCATACCATTTGGATTAGGGAGAAGATTTGTCATTGAGAGAAGAATGTAAAGAAAGTGGAGTTGTTTGGATTAAAATATGTAAAGTGAATTTGTGTGAGAATTTTATTTAAAGTCTATGAGTGGTATGATGATTGTGAGAAAATTTATAATTTTTAAAAAAATATTTAAAGTGTTATTTTACAAATTTATCTTTATATGTAAATCCTCTCGACCAACTTGACCGCCTCCACTCTGAAACAAATAAACATCACATTTTTTTCATTAGACAATAGTGTGAAACCATAATCCAAACTTAATATAAATTTTAATTCTCTAATGTTATACTTACAATTTTTTGTGATAAACAAAATACTTTAGAAAAAAAGCATTACATATATGTATAACTCATGTAACAAAAAAGTCCTTAGATAAAATAGTGCGTCAACATAAATACTATGAATTCCAAGATTTTATTTTTTGTTGAATAAACAAACGAGGAATGATAATATAATTTTAAATAAATAAAGAAAATGAAATTCTCTTTATTTTTTTAGTTATTTGTATTTTAATGTAATAAATAATTAAATAAATGAAAGATACGTATAATTTAATATATGTTTGATTTAGCAATCACTTCAAAGCAAAGAAAGAGCATGAGAAAAGCGATACTAAAGATTAAAATAGTTCCGTAAATTATTTGATAAAAAAAGAAACAAACTTAAAATGTTCTTCTTTCTTTTGTCTAGAACATAAAATAAATTTATTTGTAAAAACAGTGAATATTACCAACAGGAGTGAAAAAAGAAAAGATTTTTGTTTCTTGTTTCCTTTGAAATTGAAAAGATTATATATGACTTCCTCTTCTATCCTTTTATCCATTAATATGAGATATTTTTAGTATTATTACTTAATTGAATTATAAATATTGCATAAATAGTTTAAATGGAAAAATATTTATTTACCTAAAAACGGGAGCTACGGATGGCAAGAAAATTAAACTAATATAACAATTAGGTATAGTGGGTATTTGGATTTGGATCCATGGGTTTATCTTTCAAACTCCTAACTAAATTTGGGCCCTATGGTGTGATAACTTTACACCCCATAATTTTCTTCTGCAACCCATAAATATGACATTTCTTAGTTTGTTTTTCTGATTTATGAAGAAACGACTTTCACATTATACCATCCATAACTTGTTCTTTTCAAGAAAAAATATCATGTATTTCAAATTTTGAATTGTACAATTCATAAGTTATTTTTGAATTCTAAATTGCACAATCTAAAATTTATTTTTTTCTTAAAAAAAGTTTCCAAATTATACAAAATGGAAGTTATTTTTCTATTTGGAATTTATTTTTTAAATATTTTTTTATATTTCATAATTCAAAAAAAAAATTAATAAAAAAATTTCATATTGTGTGTTATGATAGAAGTCATTTTTTTTACTTCAGTATTATGAAATTTGATAGTTTATTTTGAACAATACAATTTAAAAACATTTTTTTAACAAAAAATTATTTTAAAATTGTAAAACCATAACTCATCCGCTAATTATTTAACATTAATCGGTTCACCTCCACTTTAATTTCATCCATGCTTCATCCTTATCATGGATAGATATCCAGGTCCGAGATCTCAGAAAATAAAGCCAAATAACAGGCCTATAACAAACTACACAGGTGTGTTTCTTCCTACACTCCATTAAAGTGTTTTTTTTACAGTTTCTTTCTGTACCCTTATGTTTTTCTTCATGCATCCCCACAATATTGTGCACAGACAAATCTATCCCTAAATTTTTCTAAAAACCTTAAAATGCACACAACATCCACACTCTACTCTTTCTTCTGACTGAACATAGACAGATTGCATTACTCTCTCAACCACGACACTACTCCATCTCTTGGCACAAGAAGACGTTTCTCTTGGTAGTGATCGGTGGTGTCTCTGACGACTTGGTGGTGGTTCGGTAGTTTCTCTTGACGGTTCTCTATTCGGAGAAGAAGGTAAATATTTTTTTTTTTGGTTTTCAGATCTATAGTTCTGTTTTTATTGCGGATTTTCATTTTCGCAATACATATGTTGTGATTCAAGACAGGACAATCCGCTAAGTTTATAGAGAATCCACACTTTGTTTTTTCTTCCAGAATATTTAATCCATAAAACTCCCATATTAGTACATCTGTAAATCTTCCAGACATTATGAATTCACAAATCTGAAATTTATAAAATTCAAAAATGTAGGTACCTTCTTCAATAAAAAATTAAGGCTAGTTTTGAAATTTTAAAAATTGTGTTGTGGAGGAAAAACGTAGTGCTGGAAGAAACTCTTTATTTTTTTTTTCTTTTCATGTTACCAAAATAGGTGAAATGTCTCTAATTTGCTCTCATTCCGGCTGAACACATTCTGGAAATTATTTCAGAAAATACATTACGAAACATATTATATATGTTGTGGAAAGTCTTTTCTGAAAGTTCTGTTTAAAGGTTACCATGAATTTCAGAAAATATGTTTCAGAAAAAACTTTCAGAAAAGACAATCTTGAATTCATTGAAGAATAGAACAGTATTTTTAAAATGGATGAGGTGCAGACAGAATTTTGATAGCGTGCAGGAAGAAAGAACACAGTAGGCTTCTTATATTTAAAAAAGAAAAAGAAAAAGACGAAGTGGACTGTTGTTTTAGTGAGCTGACCAATGGCTTTGTCATCCATATCCGATCCTCGTCCCACTCCATTACAGCGCAGCACACTTATCGGTTCGGAACTTGGATTTGGACAAAAATACCCTCACCAGTGTCCGATCATGGCACGCATTCGTATTATAACTACACACTCTCTAAATTCGCACTCACATGTACGAACCAACCACCATGGCTTCTCTGGCATTACTCCGCAGAAAGATTATCATCACTCGCACCACGCTCTCCCACTCGCACCTGTGCGCACGAGCCTTCTCCAAGGCCGACAGCAGCAACAACCGCATCGAGAAGATTCTAGTAGCCAACCGCGGCGAAATAGCTTGCAGGATCATGCGCTCCGCTCGGAGACTCGGCATTCAAACCGTCGCAGTGTACAGCGACGCCGATAGGGACTCGCTACACGTCGCCTCCGCCGACGAGGCCATCCGAATCGGACCGCCACCGGCGCGCCTCAGTTACTTGAACGGAGCCACTATCGTCGATGCCGCCATTCGCTCCGGCGCACAGGTCAACTCTTCTTCGCTCCCTTTGCTTTTCCTCTTTGGTTAATTGACCTAATCCGATTATGACACGTGTAGTTTCCGTGATTAGGCTATTCATCCTGGGTATGGTTTCCTGTCCGAGAGTGCTGTCTTCGCCAAGCTTTGTGAGGACAGTGATCTCACGTTTATAGGGCCTCCTGCGTCTGCAATTCGCGACATGGGAGACAAGAGGTACCGTAGAGCTAAGTTTCATTCAGATGTGTTATGAGTGCGTTTTCTGCTTTTTCATTTTTTAATTATTTTATTATATTTATTTATTTTTGCATTGATTATGGCAGTGCATCGAAGAGAATAATGGGTGCTGCAGGGGTGCCTCTTGTGCCTGGATATCACGGAGATGATCAAGATATTGAGATAATGAAGTTGGAAGCTGATAAGATTGGATATCCAGTTCTAATTAAGCCAACCCATGGTGGAGGAGGAAAGGTGCTTCCGATCTCGACATTCACAAGTTATTCCGTTTCCTTATCCTTAATGTAGTTGCTGGGGTTTTCTACTTTTCTTTATCTTCTAGTCAATCACCGAAACACCCTCTTAGTTGGATGTTTATTAATAGAACTGTGAAATGTGTTGTTGCCTTGAGAATTTAGTCTGAACGGTCTAGGTTTTTCCATTCCCTGTGGTTCTCGTCACAAATTCAATGTGATGGTTTTAAGTTGCTGTGATTCTAAATTTGTGTGTGGACCTTGGTCATCCTCTTTTTCATTGATAGGTGATAACTTAATGCGGATCATTGTTATGATGTATGGTAACTCATTTAGGTTTGTTTCTACTTGTTTGAGAGCTGAATGTTTATTCTGAGAATTCTGGATTACTTTTATGGGAAAAGTAGATGATCGAGAGATTATTCTGAGAATATTTGTTGCTCTGTGCTTACAGTTTCGTTGGGTTGAATTTGGACAATCTGAATATTGTAGGGTATGAGAATTGTGCACACTCCAGAGGAGTTTGTTGAATCATTCCTTGCAGCACAACGGGAGGCAGCTGCCTCTTTTGGTGTCAACACCATATTGCTGGAGAAGTATATTACACGGCCAAGACATATAGAAGTCCAAGTATAATGCTTATTTTATTACTCTACTGTCATATTTCTCCTTGAAGCTTCATTGGTTCCTTACTTTTCTTCTGAAAATTTAAAAGTGCCTAGTAGTGGATAGTCTTTAGTCCTGAAACTATGTTTTTACCTATTTCAGAAATTTACTGGAGCAATGGCATTAAAATACTGGTATCAATAGAGAATGGGATATCTCACTGATTGGATTTTATTACATACTATTTCTGTCAATGTAGATATTTGGGGATAAGCATGGGAATGTTCTGCATTTGAATGAGCGAGATTGCAGTGTTCAGAGAAGGCATCAAAAAATAATTGAAGAAGCTCCAGCTGTATGGCTTCCATTTCATGTCTTTAATATTTAGTTCCCTTTTTAAATTTTGCTGTAATTAAGAACTTGTAATAATACAATTTGCAGCCAAACATTTCTGCTGACTTTCGTGCACACTTAGGTCAAGCTGCTGTTTCCGCGGCAAAGGTAAAGTCCTTAGTTCAAAATGCTAAACTTTACTTTATCAGCCACTTGCAATAGATTCATAAAGTGTTTAAGGATTTGAAATAATTGGTTCATTGATTTCTGCTGAGTACGAAAATCTTTAGATAACTTGTATTCATGACCAGATTGATTTAGAATTTTATTGACAATTTGTCTTTTCTATTTTATTAGTTTAAAACCCGGGTCAGTTTTTTTGTGTTTTTTTTTTTATATTAGTTTATTAAAAAGGATTTAGGTTATATTTATTATATTATTAATAAAGTGTTTTATAATTTATTTTATGTATTATTATTAATATTATTTTAATTTTATTAATAATATATTTTAATTGTTGGTGTATATAGTATAAGAAATAATTTTAATAAAAATTGAAAAATAGAATTTAATTTTTCTTATTGTATTTTAAAGATAATTAAAATATTAATTAAAAACTTAATTTTAAATACTACTTTCGTACTATACTTATAAAATATAAGTGTATCGTTGTTAGTTACTTTTATTTGAAAAAAATTAGTTATCGTGGGTGGAAGAGATTTTGTGTAGATAATGAATTTAGGATGGAAAGCTTTATCAGATTGGAATTGTGGTGTCTAGAAGAGGATAGTTGCATCATAATTGCATTAGAAATTACTATAGTTCAGTATTTTCTTTAATAAACTGTTATGTGTTTTGTCTATATGTATGCTAGGCTAATAGTATATTGACACTTTGGGAAGATTATATGTTATGTGTTTTAGAAGTGCAATACTTTTTGAGATAATGATTATGCTATATGTTTTGTTTGTAATTTGTAATTCTGTTTTGGAATTATATTGACATCTTAGCTAAGATTATGTTAAGTTTTAATATGATTTGTTATGTCAACTGTAGTATATTTTCCATTTAACTTTTTATGTGTAATTTAATAATAACAAATTAATTTGACTAAAGTAGGTATTATTGTTTAAAAATTTAACTCAAGTACTATTTTTGAATAAATAAATTTGAATATTTAAAATTGTCAAAAAAGTTATTAGGAAAAAGATTTAATAGATTAAGTTGCAACTTGTCATATTCTACATCTTTGTTCCTAAGTGATAAATTTATTACATGTTTCAGTTATAAAGGTGAAATGCAAAATATTGAGTCATATTTATATAAATAATTATGAACTTCCCTAAAAAATATGATGCAGGTTAATAAAAATACAATATCATTTAAAATTTCATCATTCATCTTTAGTATTTAGTTAGCACATGCACGGATTTTATTTTAAAAAATCTTATCTAAGTTTAAACAATGGAATTGAATTAAATTTAAATCCACTCCAAATCTAAAAAATTTCATTGAAATTAAATCCAAATCCATATTTTGTAAAACAGCTAATTTGAAAAAAATTCAGCTTTTATGAAAAAATTTCTTACATTTTTTTAAGTAAATTAAATGAACATAGTGTCCCTTTACATTTTTAGTCAATAAATTTGAATATAAAAATTGGCAAAGTACATTTTAAATATAATATTATATATATATATATATATATATATATATATATATACACTTTAAATACAGTTATATACATAATAACTTCGACTACTCCTATCTATAAAATATATTAAACATAATTTCCACAGTACAAAAAACATAAATAATTAATGAAACTTATACACTACTACATTATAGAAGTTTTAGTTTACCACTTGTTTTTACCGTCTTCTTTATCTTAGTGATTTGCAACAAGCATTTGAGTTAGATATCTTGTTAAAGAAGTTAATTTTAAGTCTAACTAAATTCAGCTTATAACCAGCCCAATAAATTCTCACTTTTGATAAACTTTATATGACTCTAATACCATATTAAGAAGTGAATTTTAAGCTTAACTCAACCTTATAAAACTGGCTTATAAGATGAAATTTTCACCCACTTATATACTATGAAATGTTTTTATCTCTAGTCGATGTGGATCTTCAACAGATCTTAAGTGTAACTCATGATCTTGCAATCATTTGACTTAGATCTTAAGTGTAACTCATTTTGTAGGAAGAAATTCTAGAAAATATCATTTAAATAATAATTAATTTATTATAATCTTATTATTATTTATTCAATTTAAATTATACCAATGAAATGAAATGTATAAATTACTCTTACTCACATTAGATGTATCACATTAAAACCAATTTTTAGTCATGATCTACTTTTTAACATGGTCCATGACACCAATCATATCTAATCATAACAGCATAACTATTACTCAATAAAATAGTTTGAATAAACATTTTCCTAAGACACTAAAAATACAATTTATTTGTACTAACCAATTTATAAAATAAATAGAATATGTTCTAGTTATTATTTCCTTTACAATTTTGAAGTTGTACACTTTCATAAACACATTAACCATTTCTTCAGACTATATACCAATTGCACCGATAAACAGTAAGTTGTTGGGGGTGTTCAGATACCTTGTATTGTCCTTGATTCTTGAGGATTTTAAAATTGTTCATGATATAAATTTGTGTCTTTACCAATTTATCCATTCACAAACCTAAATCCTGCTTATTTTACCATGGTAGATATCATGTCAGCTTACAAATATATAATAATAATAATAATGACAACAAGTACATGCTCATTACTGATAAATGATAAGGTCTTAATTGTAAAGACTTGTGATTGCAATCCCATACTCAACATGTCAGTAATAATGCTTGCCTTTGTGTGCAGATAGGTTAGGAGGGAAGTACACATTTCAAATTACACAGAATGTCAAACATACATGCATTTATTAATGAGAACCATATGTACATAAAGAGAGCAAAAAATATTATGTTAATTTGACAAATTCTAAAACTATTCCTGAAGTATATACTTCATGTGGTCCTGAAACTCTAAAACTACTCTATCCTCCCTACAAATGTCAACATGACCAAAGAAAAGAGTCAATTATGAGACCATACGAAATAGAATTCAAAACAAACAACAGGAAAACTTTGTTAGATGAATTTGATCTAGAGGCCATGAATCATATTGTGTTCTTTTAGCAGTTTGTGAAAGTTCATTGTCATAGCTTTTATTTAAATCTATAGTAAAAGTTTATAGCATAACAAACTACTCTTCTACACATCCCAATTCTACACAGTGAAAAGATCAAGCGAAACAGTTATTCCTTCTTCAGTTTGATAAACTTAATAATGAAAAACTTTATGATGTTTTAACTGTTTTCCTAATATATCATTGTTTGACTCTTAATTGTTGATAATAGAAAGTAGATAGATAAACACAATAGTCATAAGCATAATAAGAAGGCGATATTGCAAGGAATGTGGTTAGGTTGGGGGAGGAAGCGATTTAGAAAGAAGTGAAGAGGTTTGATAGTGTGATGAGGAAGGTCTATAAATGAATGGTTTAGAAGTTATAATGAAAGAAAAATGTATCATGCAAATATCAGATAATCTGCTACAGAAAGCCAGGTTTTGATCTCAATCCCTTCAATCAGTTGTATTATTTGAAGGGAGTTAAATTAATGAAGGAAATTAGAAGCTCCACAACTATTTTTTGGACTAACAGATTATGCAGCATTTTGTTTGTTACAACCAATTGAATTTCAAATTATTGAGAAATTTGGGTGGATGAAAAGCCAAAATGGCAATTAGGAATGTCAGAACAAAGTCTCTCTCATGAGCTACTAACAAAGATTGTTCATGCTATGATGTAATGAGATTGATTTTGTATGTTTTTAGAGGGTCAAGTGGTAGTAGACTTTTTAGATGAGTTTAATGATTGTTAATTATTTATACTCTTAATAGTATAAATATAAAATAACACTTCATTGCACAAATTATTACAAATTTTGTGTTTTATATGGGTTGGAGTAGCAAACTATATTCAAAGACAATCACAATCAATATGTTAACTCTTACCTTTTGCTTCAATCTTACAAAGATCATAATTCTTACATTTGTTTTAGTCTCAAACTTATAAAGCAGATTAATATAAGCACCACCACACCACAAAAGTATAAGTAAAGGCAACATTTATGTATTACTGATATATTTTAAAACAAAATAAACTTATATTAAAAGATTAAGAACCATCCAATTCCAATAGGATGGAAGAATCACAAATTGTATTGAAAGACAAGTAGTATATTAGCTCTTACCTTTTGCTTTAGTCTTACTAGGACCTTAAAACTCTTACATTTACTTCAATTTCAATCTCACAAAAGAAGGTTAATATAAAGAATCACCACAAAGGTCTAGTAAAGGCAAAAGGTTGCTCACATTATGTTGTAATGAAATTGATATGAATGTTTGGAGGTCTAAGGTGTGTTGCTCTAGTATGAATGCATTAGTAGTGTTTTTGGATGAGTTTGATGATTATTAATTATTTATTCGCTTCTTACTATAAATATACAATATTCATCTATTTCACAAATTTGTACTGATTCATGCACACTTAGGTCAAGCTGTTGTTTCTGCAACAAAGGTAAAGTCCTTTTATTTCAAAATGCTAAACTGTACTTTCTCAGCCACTTGCAATAGCTTCATCAAGTGTTCAAGGATTTGAAATATTTGGTTCATTGATTTGTGCTGAGTATGAAAATGTTTAGATAACTTGTATTCATGGCCAGATTAATTTAGAATTTCATTGACAATTTTTCTTTTCTATTTTATATCATCCACTGATTTCATATTCCTTTTGATGGCTGAAGTGAAGGCAGTTAATTATTACAGTGCTGGGACTGTGGAGTTTATAGTTGATACAGTCTCTGATGAGTTTTACTTCATGGAGATGAATACACGTCTTCAGGTGCTTGTATTAATTTTTGCTGTCACTTCATCTTGGAATCAACACTTACAAAATTATAACATGGGAAATTGGATACAGGTTGAGCATCCTGTCACAGAAATGATTGTTGGTCAGGATCTTGTTGAATGGCAAATTCTTGTTGCCAATGGAGAAGCTCTTCCATTGAGTCAATCACAGGTACCCATATCAGGTGATGCTTCCTTTCCTATCTTTATTTTCTTCCTACCCTTTTTCATTTTTTTGTGTAACAGTGAGGGGGGATTTGAGGGTTTGCTTTGCTTAGTTCCATATTAAACATAATGATTTTTTGATGGATTAGAATTTGACAGTTGGATCAGTATTTGTTCAACTAAAATATGTGCTTAGCTTATACATTTGGTTAGTTTCTCAGCTACTAGGCCTAAAGACAGAAAAGTCACAATAAGTATAAAATAATCTGTATAACTGGTATGAATAGGTTTAAATATATGATTTTCTGTTATTGTAAATAAATGCCCAAGTTATGTTATGCACTCTGCAAGAAGAAAAAAACTCTTACCAATATTTATGACTAATTACTGGAGGTCATCTTAGTAACATGCTCTGAAGTGTTACACAATAATGAGGCAAACTGAGCTGGTATTTCTGAAAATAAATAAAAATAGAATTTATTTATTAACCACTAGTTAATGGATTTGGGTTTATCAACTCTTTATTATACTATTGGGATTTGTGTTGTGAGAACATGTGTAAAGTTTAATCCATCTATTATGCAGTCACTCTAAAGTTTCTTTTTGTGATGGCATTGGCAGGCCATGCTTTTGAAGCTCGAATCTATGCTGAAAATGTTCAAAAAGGGTTTCTTCCAGCAACTGGAGTTCTACACCATTATCATGTTCCAGTCTCATCTGAAGGTCAGATATGCAAAATTAAACTGCTAATTTATTTACGGTTGATCTAGAAATTTTCATCACTGCTTTGTTTGAAGAGCGTGAAACTCCAATATAGATTCGTGGATCTTTCTTTTTATGCTTACTGAAAATCTGCTGTTTTGATAGTTCGGGTGGAGACTGGGGTTAGACAAGGAGACACTGTTAGCATGCACTATGATCCTATGATTGCTAAGCTTGTGGTGTGGGGAGAAAATCGTGCTTCTGCCTTGGTCAAACTGAAGGATAGTTTGTCAAAGTTCCAGGTAGACTAAATTTTTTTGTATTGCCTGTGCTATAGTGAACTTTTGGTGAGATTTTGTAGTAAATTGACTTTTTCTGTGTTGAGATGTTATATTAGTTACCCTTTGTTAGATCCTATATTTATAACCTTTAGGTTTATAACCTTAAGGTTGGACATGGACCTGATGGAGGTGATAAAGTGTACAGACACATAAGAAACAGAGGGTGTTTTTGTGTTGGGTTTGGAGAGAAAGGGAAGGAAGGGCAAACTTTTATTTTTAAATTAGAGTTATGTTATGTTTATAAGAAAAAACAAAAGTCCCTTCAAAAGTCAACTTCTAAACATACCAAGACATTTCATCTCCCTTCCCATATACAATAGATATTCAAGTAGTTTTAAATAAGTAAATAAAACTTTCTAGCTGTATAATGTCGTTTTAAAATTTGCTCTATGTTTAAATTGCTAATATCTTCCTACTCAGGTTGCAGGTTTACCAACCAATGTCAACTTTATTCTAAAGCTAGCTAATCATGGGGCATTTGCAAATGGCAATGTGGAGACTCATTTTATTGATAACTACAAAGAAGACCTCTTTGGAGATGCTAACAATTCAGTGTCTATAAAAGAAGCATACGAAGCGGCTAGACATAAGGCATCTCTTGTGGCCGCGTGTCTCATTGAGAAAGAGCATTTCATATTGGCAAGAAACCCCCCTGGTAAACTGTCTCATTCTTGTTTTGTAAAGTACGGTGTTGTTTTTGTTTATTTCCTTGGTATTTACATATGTATTTTCAGGGGGCAGCAGCTTACTCCCTATATGGTATTCTTCTCCGCCATTTAGAGTTCATCATCAGGCTAAGCGTAAAATGGAACTTGAATGGGATAATGAATATGATAGTGGTAGCTCAAAGACCATGAAGCTTACCATTACGTGTCAGCCTTCTGGGAGATACCTGATTGAGGTACTGTATGAAATAGTAATTTTTTTCCTGTTTAAGTGTACCAAATATTATCTGAAAAGTCGATCCAAGATGATATTGTTTGTTTCTTCCAGTCAGAAGAAAATGGATCTCCTGTTGTAGACGTCAAAGCATCATATGTAAAAGATCACTATTTTAGAGTTGAAGCTGGCGGTGTAATCAATGATGTTAACGTAGCTGTTTATACAAAGGTAAGTGTTTTCCACTACATAGTTGATTTTTGAGTTTATGCAGATTGATTTGGTGAAAACATTTGGCTGTTGTATCCATCTTGGTTGCCAAATACATTTCTTCAGCTTATAAGACAAATTGGATTTTCCCTGGAATTCAGGATCAAATAAAGCATATTCATATTTGGCAAGGATCCCATCATCATTATTTCAGAGAGAAGTTAGGCCTGGATCTGTCTGAGACTGGAGAATCCCAAGATAAACCCAAAGTTGAAACATCAGCCAACCCTCGAGGGACAATTGTAGCACCTATGGCAGGCTTGATAGTTAAAGTTCTAGTGGAGAACAAGACAAGAGTGGAGGAAGGTCAACCTGTGTTAGTATTAGAAGCAATGAAGATGGAGGTTTGTACAATTGCTCTGTGACGTTGGAAACTTCTCTTTATCTGCTTTATTTATATATTCAGCAAGTTATATGTAACCAACAATGTTCTGTACTTCTAGCATGTTGTAAAGGCACCATCTTCTGGCTACGTGCATGAACTTCAAGTTACGGTGGGTGAACAGGTTTCAGATGGCAGTGTTCTTTTCAGTGTAAAGGTTCGTTAATTAACTGTTATTCTTGCATTGGCCATGGCCTGGTTATACTAGCAAATCTGTTGCTTTCATGCTTCAGTGTATAATTGTATCGCGTTGTTTCAATATTATTCTCTTCACTATGATGTTGATGTTTATTTCTTTTTTTGGCATAACTAATGATACTTACAAGAGAGTCTGCTTGTTAAAATAGGTAAAAATAACACAGTAGATGGAAATCTCAATTTATGTGGACTGAGTTCAAATAAATTATTTTTATCCTTCATTTTCATTTTCCACATACTCAGACAAGCTGTTCCGTACTATATTAGATATTGTACTTTAGCAACATTTTTACGTTTAATTAGCTTTTCTCATTATAATTTATCATTCAGCATTACTGAATCTGGTAATAAAGTATGTTTGTGTGTCGTGTTAGTAATGCTAGTTGTGGTGCTTGGGCAGGATCAATAAAATCTGACGTGGATTACAGCTTTGCCATTATGTGAAGATTTTGGCAAGAGGGCCTCTGTATGATTGGATAGTTACTTGCACGCAGGTGGACAACCGAACGCCTTGAATTTGATTACTTGCTAGTCCTTGTAACTAAATTTTTCAAGTTACGAAGGATGCCATGTACTTCACAATAATGCAAATAGTTCCTCCAGTCACTAAATAACAAGACTATAAATTCTTCCACGTCTTTTGTCTAATAATAGAGTCACACGCATTGATTTTTCATGCTAGGTTTTGCCTCGTTAATTTCCTAAATTTGCTGTTGTTTTTTGAATACGTTTTGTTGGAGTTTCAAAGGAAACTTCAAATCTGGAAAAAAAATATAGAACAACTTGCCATTAAAAGTTTAAGCGGTGTGATGACCATACATTCGTCATATGCTTGTTGTGTTGTAGAGTATGTTCTAGGTCTGACGAAGCGGAAAAGAGCAGAAAAGTAGTTGTTTTTGTGAGCAACATATTCTGGATTTCTCCTGAGGGGGAGTTGTTTTTCTTCTTCCGAATACGAGAGTGATCATTGCGTGCACGATTAATAGGGTGAGATTTTCATCGATACATTGTTTAGGAGTTTAGGCATAGATATTAGAGATGCATTGGCTCTCTTTTCCGCTTGCAGTAATCCAATTTTAACCTGAATATCCAGTGAAGAATGAAGTGGTTGATGGTCGAACCATGGTAAACGTTGAATTGTTTTTTTCTTTAATTTATCACATTGTATAACAAACTTAACATAAACACTTTTAGAAATATATATGTTCACTTTTTAATCTGTTTTAATCTTTATTGAATAGACACAAAAATTTATGTACAGCTAGAACAAGTTAAAAACTGTATGCGTAAAACCTAAGCGAATGATTCTTAAATTGTCATGTTAAAATTAAAAACATCCGCAAATTTTTCTCTTCATTACTATAATCTTTTAAGTAATTATAATGAGTCGCAAAATTATGTACTAAATGAAAAAAAAAACGCTGCTTACATGGGAACTGTAACAGCAATTGTTTCAAGTTATACGAAGAGCAGCTTTCAAGTTTGAGAAGACCCAAAACCATTTCTTCAAGCGACGCTATTAGTTCATAATATTTAAAATTGAAGAAATAAATCTTGGTCCAAAAATTCACCTCAAGGAAATAAGTTAAACATCAGAAACAATTCCTCTAAAACGAGTTTTTTAATATCTTTTTCACAACATAAAAAGGGCATAGTTAATAAACGACGGACTACAAGTTACAACCAAGTCCTTTTCAGTAGAAGAAAATGAGAGTGGCTTTGTACAACAATATGAAGGGCATTTTTGTGTGGCAAATCAAGCATCAAAACCAGAATAGATACCATTCTCTCTCAACAGCCTCTTCTCTTCTTCAACATAATTTTTGCCCCTGCTAGCTTGACCCAGCTCTCTCTTCCTCTTTTCCTTCTGAGAGAAAGAAAGATTCTTCTTGTCTTGCCTAGTCAGAGCAGCTGGCAGCTGCTCTCCTTGGGAAATAGCCTCTCTTGTTTTTTGTCGTTCTGCATATGATTCTTCTATCTCCTTGTCTGAACGCTTTTCTTTTCCATTGGACCACGACCAATCTTGCTTCGAGTTATCCCCATCTTTGGGTGCGGGTACTTTTAGGACTGAAGGTCCACCTCTATATCCATGTTTCCTCAGAGCCTCAAAGTCAATTACACCACTTTTCTGCTTCCTAGAGTTACCTGTAGACAAAAAATTCACAAAGCTGGTAAACAAATATCAAACAGCGACAAAATTAGGAAGACAACTTTTGATGTTAAACTTTTAAAGCTATATGGCAATCTCGAGTATTTCATGAACTAACACCAACTATGGTCAAGTCAAGTCAGGATAAAATTTGTGAATGGAGATTTAATAATTCTGATATTTATCTGAAGCCAAAATAGTACAATAGTTGACATAGTTAATTGTGTACTTAAATTAGTCGATCCTTTTAATGCATGTACGATGTAGAGAAATCAGAATCGAGTCCTAGCATTGGACAGGTAAGAGTAATGTTAGCAGACACCCATGCATACGCCCATTAATACCTAGAGAGATAAGGAAATAAAAGAGAGAAGTGATACATGCAATAGAATATATGATGTGAAAAAAGTGATATGGAAAAATGGATGGGTCAAATGGGTGTTTGTAAGAATGGAGGGTCCAAGTATGGCCTCGATGGGTAATTCATCCTAACCAAAGACTTTGTCAATCAGCAACTGTATAGTGAGAGATCAGAAACTATATTGCACTAACTCAACTTGGGGGTGAGTTTAAATCCTCAACAGCTGAATCTACGTCAGTAATCACTATCTACATCAGTTAAAAACACACAATCGCTTCTACAGTAGGGCATGATCAAATTGTGTCAACTCTCAACCATAAGATTATCCCTCAGTTATATTTTTGCTTTAGCCAATACTTCTCAGCTATCAGATGCCTACCAAGGAAGGATTTATTAGAAAAATGATATTCATCGGTGTAATTTTACAAGGGACCTTTATCCACCCTCGGGTGAAGCCCTATATACCCTTCTCCAAAAGTTCAGAAATTTCCGCAGCAACACCATAAGGTCAAACAAATGACAGAGTTTCATATTGCTAGGATGAGCGTCAGCGTCAATCCACATTCTAGGCACCAAGAATATAACTGTAAAAGCAAGAAAGATAATCCAATCCCTCCTTATGTTGTGGATTTCATCAAATATACCCACAGCACAAAATACAAAACAGGGGAGTGCGACATAACCCCAACAAGAACCTATGTACATTCACTGCTGAATTGGAGTAAATTTGTCAAGATACTGTGTACCCGTCACTTCCTCGTGAATTATTGTCATAAACAAGCAAAGTGTATAACTTTCACGTTGAATTTTAGTTTGAGCAATCAGCAGAAGTGATAAAAACTACTTGACAAAAAAAAAGGAGGATCTACATTAAATAATACCTTTGGAGTTTTGCCCTCCAGCTTCACTATCATGTTCAGAGTCTGAATTTGAAGATGATGACTCGTCATCATCACTCCATGGCATAGTCCTCTTCATAGTACGGATAATGCCACAGCACAATCACCGCGAATACAACCAAGGGTTCAACCCCCGATGATGCTACTCTGCAAATAAAAAGTGAAAGATGCCACGCTCAAATACCGCCCCACAGAAACAACAACACGTTCAATCCATGAATAAAAAAATGAAATTTAAAAAGAAAACAAAAAAAGCGATGAATTATTAGGAGCTGAGCTGAGGTTGCCCTCAAAGACGCAGACCGATAAAAAAAGTTCAGTAACTGTGCAAAAACAGAGAACTAAACATGCGCCTGCTGTAAGTAACAACAGGGGGAATTAAAAGGTCATGAATTTTGGGGGAAAAAGGAAAGAAGAAATAAAAACATAAAGCTGAAAAAAATAGAGTACCGAGGAAAGGAAAGTGTGTGAGAGAGATGCGGCACTGGTTCCGTTGTTGTTGGTGGCTGCTTTCGGAATCGGAATTCAGATTCTGATTACGCTCTCTGCTATAAACCCCCTTTTAGGGATTTCTCAACTGTTAATTTAGGACTCTGCACCAGTTTCCACTGCATAATAAAAAACAAAAGCATATACGGATTGCATAGGGTTTAATTTTTTGTAAGTAAAAAAAACCTAATTTCATGAAAAAAACATAAAAACTAATTATCAATTAATTCTTAAATTGCAATAGTTATTTAAAATAATCTAAAAATTAATGAAATATTAAAATGACCTTTTAATTTTAAAAGAATAAATAAACTCAAAGAATATTTTTTTAAATTATTCAGAGCCTAAAATTGCAATAATTAGTCAAATGATTTCAAAATTTAAAAAAAAATTGATTAGTACTTCTTGGCTTATTACTTTTAAAAATCATTAATATAATTCCTGAAATTCTTTTCATGTCTTTGAAACCTTAATTCACATAATTTTACAAATTTTATCCTAATATTATTTAATCATTAGTATTAATGATTAATATGATTGAAGCTAGATTTATAAGAACTCAAACCTTCAACTAACTACTTGACCGTTATTATATAAAAAATATTAAAATTTAAAGATGATAAATTATCTATTAAATACTTCATAATGAGTATCTACATGTAAAAGGTAGAAGATGTATAAATAATTTATATAACTGAATGAATAAATAATTATAACTATATAATTAAAATAAAAGTAATTTTAAATATTTTCATATATATTAGGTATAAAAATATTTACTCTTTCCTTCCTCTCAAATTATCTCTCTTTTCTTTTGTTTTAAATTTATCTCTAATTTTGGGAAATCATTTATCTTCCTTTTCTTGAACATAATAATACCAATAAAATAATAAATAAAATAATGATTGAATGGAGATCAAGTCTAATTAATCAATTTTTTCTTTGGTTACTTTATATTTAATGATTTTTTAGTAGTGTTGGTTTATTTTTTTCTTTGAGTCAATTTTGAGTTTTCTTGTTTACTTGAATAAATGTTAGTTGCATGTTATACTTGATACTTCAGGATTAGTCTCTATTAGTTCGGGGTCCTGGTGATATGTTTGGATTATTGTTTAGGACTCTGTGGTTCATGTTAGACTGTCCCTACTCTTTGTATGAGTTTTAGCTCTTTATGAGTACACATACTTCTAATCAGTTAAGGAAAACTAGTTTTACCTTTCAATAAAACCTCAGGTTAAAAGATCTATATGTGAATGTGTCTGGTCACACGTTTCAAATTGCTCTTGCAAGGTTTGTTGAGTGAATTAGAATTGTTTGATTGAGCTTAATTGTGAATGTACAAAGATAATATATTTTGATGATTTGGTAATTTACATGTTGATTATGACATTGAAGAAGTTCTTGAATGTGATTGAATTATGTTTTGAATTGTTTTTAGTGCAAAATAATGAATGTTGATTGTTTGAATTGAAATTTAAATGAATCTTGTTAAGAGATCCTGAATATATATATATATATATATATATATATATATATATATATATATATATATATATATATATATATATATATATATATATATATATATATATTTTCT
>Ga0123342_1003964_pt1 | contig 23179 bp, 9 predicted proteins | sample Turbeawhitnodule_FD_89960 | JGI IMG/M metagenome (GOLD analysis project Ga0123342, IMG submission 89960) | Root nodule microbial communities of legume samples collected from Mexico - Turtle bean Mexico white nodule | ecosystem: Host-associated > Plants > Roots > Nodule | place: Mexico: Nepantla... | reverse complement strand
TAAAGGAAACTCTAAAAAAAGGAAATAAACATAAAAGGTAAGAAAATTGTTTTTTTTTCTGGGGATTTATAAAAAATTTTTGGCCTTTGGGATGGGGGGCCCTGGCGGGTCCCCCCCCCCCCCCCATCTGTGTGAGGAAGAAGCCGATAGCTCCTAGCTGAGGAAGAAGCCGAGAGCACCTAGCTGAGGAAGAAGCCGAGAGCTCCTAGCTGAGGGAGAAGCCGAGAGCATCTAGCTGAGGAAGAAGCCGAGAGCTTCTAGCTGAGGGAGAAACCGAGAGCACCTAACTAAGAGAGAAGTCCAGAACATCCAGCCCAAGCAAAAACCAAGAGAATCCAGCCCAAGAGTGGAAGATTTGTGTAAAGTTGAATCTTATCAATCTAATTTCAGTATTCTTGTCCTTGTTGTAAGAACATTAATTAATAATTTTCTTATAACAAATTTAACATAATAAGATCCACAAAATTATATTCATATTTACTTTAAAATGTTAGTTTGTTAGGTCTTAAAAATATTTTAAACAACAAACCACATATCTTTTTTAATCAAATAAACTTTTATAAAAATTTAGGTTTGAAGTATTTTCTCAAAAAAACAAGTTTAACCTAAGTTTGGTATAGACATATCACATGTTACTATTGGATAATTTGACTTAGTTCCGCTCTCCCTTCCTTCTTATCACTATAATTACAATAGTTATTATCACCACCACTTGATATTACTCTCTCCTACATATATATATATATATATATATATATATATATATATATATATATATAGTGCTTCTATTCGTTCTTTAAGATTTTTAACCAATAAATACATTCATTTTCATAAAAAAGAAATTGAACATTTAGCTAATAAACTTCACAGTAAATTAAAAATATAATAAAAAGTAATAATAACATATTTAAAATTAGACACATATTTTTATAACTAAGAGAAAAAAAATTAGCATTTACTTCTTATATATATAACACTAGAGGTAGCATTATTTGTTTCTTCTTCTAATTTATCAAGATAATTAATTAACTAATAAAAAACCGTTTCACTAACAGACTTTACTTGTGAAGTCAAAGTCTTGGCATGCGCCAACTATTCTTGATATCTTCTCTTTGGAACAAGTATGTGAAGTGAGGCTAAAAGAATAAAGATTTTAAGACACAAAAACAAGGAAGAATTGAACAAGAGTTGCAACGACCATGTCCGAATCAAACGCAATTGCAAATGGATTGGCTGGTGCAGGAGGTGGAATCATTGCTCAAATCATGACGTATCCTCTTCAAACGGTACTCTCTCTCTCTCTCTCTTTGCTTCTCTCTTTCGCTGTGTGACCAATTTCCCTTGCAATTTTTCAGGTAAACACGCGCCAGCAAACTGAGAGAACAATCAAGAGGAACAAGCAAAGTTTGCCCACCAACACAACCACTTCTCCTGGCACTCTTCTTCAGATCTTTCAGGTTCAAATTTTGCTATTTTTGGTCATTTAGATGGTTTTGTTTATGATGGTTTCTTGATTATATTTGTGACCCTTTATCAGGTCATTAGAACTGAGGGTTGGGGTGGACTCTACAGTGGCCTCAAGCCTTCTCTTCTTGGAACTGCTGCTTCTCAGGTTTTCAGTTTTCAACCATACCACATATGGGAAATCCTAGCAATACACCCTTCTGAATACTCTAGTTATTATTGACTCAACCTTTTAGGAAATTACATAATTTTGTTGGTTTCACTTCTTATTTAATGAACTTCACTCATGAATTTGTTGTTTTCAATAAAATTTGACCAGTAAAGAAGAGTTTGTTAGAAAGAACTTTAGTTTATTGCCAGCACTCTTCTACCCTATAATAGCTTTTGTTGATTATTCAGTTCTCACAAGTATATAAGATGCAAAATTCAAGGCCTAAAACGTGATTGTAATTTTGTTGGTTTCACTTATTTAATGCATTTCACTCATGGTTTTGTTGTTTCCAATAAATTTTAACATGTAGGTTAGAAGAATTGTTAGAGTACATTGCTGACACTTCTCTACAGATGATAGCTTTTGTATATTATACAGTATTCACCTGTTATAAGATGCAAAATTCAAGCCTTAACACACTGTGCATAATAAAGGAGATTGGGTCTAGCGAAAGGGGTTAATCTCCCATAACGTGATGAATTAAGATTCAAATATTTATTGAAAGAGGTCTTGGATAATATTACATCTGAAGGAGGATATATGTGGTGTGGGAAACCATTAAACCAAAAAAAAGTAACATGATTACTTAGTGGGTTGTGGGGTACGTAGTTATATCTAAAAGGTTATTTTCGATGTTGTCAGGGCATTTACTACTATTTCTATCAAGTTTTGAAGAACAAGGCAGTGGCGATTACAGCTGCACGGAAACTGAAAGGGCATGGAGATGGTACTGTTGGGATGTTTGGTTGGCTTGTTGTGGCTGCAATTGCTGGGTAATTATTCCATCATGCCAGTTTTATTTGACTGTTAATTGCATTTCAGAATAGTCATGTTTGTGTTGTGTTTGTGATAGTGACCCCAGCTTCTCTCTCTTATTCTTGTTGCAACTGTCTTATTTGCAGGTCCTTGAATGTGTTGCTGACAAATCCAATATGGGTTTTAGTGACTAGAATGCAGGTTCTTTCAGATGCTTTTATTTTCTTCCTGGACTATTTTCATGATTACATTTTGTCAAACATAATTCTGGTTGCTTTTCATTTGATCTTTTTCTTTTCTATTTTATGAAGGTCACTTACAGTGAGACATTATTTATATTAAGTTAATTTTAGTTTATAGAAATGTTAATTTCAATTTTCCTTCTTATTTTTCTCTTCTAAAAATATTTATGAACAAGTTTCTCTAAACATACCCTTAACCTTTAACCGAGTCAAATGGTGTCGTGTAATATATGTAGTATCTTGTGTCTAAAAGTTGTGTGTGCACTACTTATGTCTTTTTAAAGTTCAATAATTTTCACATGAAAGTGCCAGGATGTGGCATAAAGCCAAAAAGGGTTAGAATCCATAGACTTTGAATGCTTAAAACTGGCCACTATTTGATTGCCCTGTTGCTACACTCAAACCATGCATCCATGATTTTGGTCCAGTGTCAATGATGTGTGACATTTTATATTTTGATATTAGACTCATACTCAAGCAGAAAGGAAAATTATGGAGGAAAAGAAAGAAGCTTTAAGGAAGGCTGCTTCCGAAAGCACCATAGCAGACTCCACATTGCAAGATAAATTGGATGAACTGAGTTCTACAAAACCTCGACCATATGGAACTATACATGCAGTTAGTCTCTTATTTCACTTTCCTTCTCTCACTACTGCTTATTCTTTACAATGGTCAGGGATTGTGTGTGAATTTTCTTCTTGTTCTTGTTCTTGTTATTTTTGCTGCTCTTAATGGCTGGACAACTGTTCAAACCTAAATTTGAATTATAAGAACATCAATCGAGTTTTATTTTTCCAAATCTTTAGAAATGTTAGTTTTTTTATTTCAGGAAATGATCTATCGTTTGACATTCTGCATGCTCCATTTGTCAGAAACAAAAAATGGTTGAGTTACATCCTGCAATTACTATCACGATCTTTCATGTTGCATTTTTTATATGTTATGTTGTTAAAAACAAAAGGCATGGAATATTCGTAGAGTTGTCCTGGATGGAAATATAAAGAATACTACTATACCTAAGATTGTCATATTTTCAGCTAAATTATCACTTTCACTTCTTTTCATTCTGATATGAATCTTTGTTTTGGTTAAAAGGCTAATGAAGTCTACAATGAAGCGGGTACAGTAGGATTTTGGAAGGGTGTCATCCCTGCCCTTATTATGGTCAGACTCATCATTTTTTTTATGCACCAAGTTCATGTGTAATATTTATATAATCTGCATATCTCTGAGAATTTTCATTACAGGTTTGCAATCCATCAATTCAGTTTATGATTTATGAAAGCTCATTAAAGCATCTAAGGGCAAAACGTGCAGCTAAGAAGCAAGGGGATACAAGTATATCTGCTTTGGAGGTATAAAGTACTTTTAAATGAAATAAGTGGAAAGCATATATATATATATATATATATATATATATCTTCCCATGCTTTGAATATTAGTGAATAAGCATCGTCCTATCATTCAAAAGGTCTTTTTGGTGGGAGCAATAGCTAAGCTTGGAGCCACTGTGACAACATATCCATTACAAGTTGTGAAGGTAAATCGACCAATAGTTCCTTCATTTTCTCCTCACTTATTATTTGTTATCAAGAAAAAATCTCATCAAGTGATCATTAGTTATTAAGATAAAACCTCATCAAGTGATCATTAGTATAGGGCGTACTTATCATCCACTTAAAAGTATATATCCTACAAATCATCAATCATTGGTCCACTTTTGTATTAACATTCCAGGAAATGAAACCATAGTTTTCTCTCTTTTCAAGTCTTGGTTGTTGTAATCGATATGTAACTGTTTAGCAAGCAAATAGTCATGACAACAATGAAGAGTTTGATATTTTGCAGTAGTTTTCTGCAGAGTCTGATGTCTTAAAACACACTTCCATCATAACATTCTTGTATGCCTTATGACTCATACCACTACATGTTTCTCTGTACACAGTCAAGGCTTCAAGCAAAACAGGAGATTGGTGGAAGTAACTCATTAAGATACTCAGGTTTGCTTTTAGATAGATGTGCCATAACTTAATTTTCCTTTGGACGTTTTGAATATATTTTTCTTTTGTTTTAACCTTATTCTTTCCAATATCTGGTTGAAGTGATAATTGATCGTTGATTTTCTACTATTTTCTAAATACTAAAGCTACGGAATCATTAAAACTGTAGCTGGAACTTCATTAGTTGCTGTTCAAAGTGGCTTATATTTTCAGTACATAAAGAGAGGAATTAAAGGGAAGAAAAAGTGTGCTATTTTTTATTTTACTAAAGAGGAGAGATAGCAACACTTGAGATCTATCTAACTAGTTATCTTTAACCAATTTTAACTAATAGTAAAGAGTCTTAGAAAATTCTCATATTTTGAGTTTGGATTTAATTCAATTCTACAAAAATTGAGTTAGGAAATAAGGATTAACTTTTCATTAAATACTTTGTTTGGTCTTACTTCTAGTCATAGGACTTTGATTTTTTTCGATACAAGCCTCTGATATAATCCGCATAAAGATTGTCTTAATCTTTGGCCATAAAGTTCAATTTTGAATTTAAGTCTAATTTAATATTAGAAAACCAATTTGTGAGATAAAGATTGTCCAAACCTTTGGTCATAAAGCTTTTTGAATTTATTCTAAAAGTATGTCTTGCATACAAACTATTGAACTACTTTTGTTCATAATCGGCATATTCTATGACAATTGTGGTGAACTTTTTCTTCATTTTAATTTAGAACTTCTGTATCTTTAAGCCTTTCACTTACTATCATGAACAACCATAACAAGAAAGAAAACAAAACAATTCCACTTTGTCAAGGTATGTCTTCCCTTTTCTAAAGCTATAAATGCAGGTACTTTTGATGCAGTACTTAAAATGATCCGTTATGAAGGAATAACTGGCTTCTATAAGGGGATGAGCACAAAGATAGTGCAGAGTGTTTTTGCAGCTTCTGTTCTGTTCATGGTCAAAGAGGAGCTTGTTAAGGCTTTTATAAATCTATCCGATAAGAGCAAAAAAGTTGCATCAAATTTAAGTAGTTGACTTCTTTACCATATGAAAGGGATGATAACTCTCACTTGGTTTACCTCTCCCTATTGGTCATTCACAGATTGTGGTGAGAGAGAGATGAAGTCCTCACCAAATAATAGATGAAATTAACTCCACTAGTTTAGATGACCATCCTCTCTGGACACATATTATCCCTTTGGTATGGAGTACAGCAGAACTCTTTGGAATTTCTCATAGTTCATTTCAAGAACCAAGGAACTGACAAATTCAACAAACATGTTACATGAGAGTGACTTCTTCCAACAGCAGTGATATGCAAGCATTCTTTGCCAAAGAATTAAAAACCAAAGTTCTTTGTGTATAATTCTTGAATAAATGAACAGACAATTATTATGCTGAGCCATTGAATTGCATGTATGTTGGTATGGTATGGTAAGAGAAGTTAATATTTTCATCATGCATAAATACACTACAGTGACAGATAAGGTTTTTTTTTTTTTTTTTATTTCATCTGCAATGAGTTGTTTATGTACCTGGATCTTGAGTGATGTATATGAAAGTTAGGAGTATGTTTGGTTGAATTGAATGTGCTTGATTGAGAAGTGGAAGGAGGGTATCCATTAATATATCTCATAAGAAATTAAAATGCCAAAGAGATTGAATACACTAACGTGAAGTAAGTGATTGAAAAACTTTGTTTGTCTAGAGAGTAATGAACAAACCTTTGTTTGATTTGAATAGAAGATTTGGTTTCAAACATTAGACAATTGTATTATTGGCATTTTGGATTTAGCTAATATTAACTCTTGTCATGTAATTACTTATAAATTAATTTAATAATTAATCAAATATATACTATGCAAAATATTTAGTTATATCCATAACATTTGAGATCTATTATAAAAATTTCAAATTTTAAGTCTAGTAGAATAAAATATGTGGTTTAAGGACTTGGTGGATAAAATTGAAGTTCTTAGAATGAGTTGAAATCAAGAAATTACTAAATTTTTTTTTATAAATATTTAAACTAAATCTTATGTTTAAATTGAGATATTAACTCATTGCATGTAACTAACATTACATAAAAACTTTTAAAGTCAATTTTTAAGCTCTTACAACATACATATCTTAAAGTTTACATTTAATTATGTGAATATTTAAATTTTAAATGGTAAGTTTGATTTATAAATGATGGAAACAAAAGTCAAGATGAACAACATGTGTGAAAGGAAAATCAATACGATAAATAAGAAAGAGGGGTGTGAAAAAATGGTGATATCTTTACTAGTAATTTATATAGTAATAATTAGCTGAAAATTCGAAAGTAATTTATGGATTAAAATGAAAGTAAGTAATTAAGTTCAATAACAAGCTGTAATGTCAAAGTCTTGAAAAACTTAAAAAAGAAATCAACTTTCACTTTAGGTTATTTGATTGAAGTGTGAGATGTGTACAACATCATTGTCAAGTAGACCAATAATGTGCATGTAGGCACAGGTATTAACTTTAACTAGTCAAATTTAAGGATAAGAACAAAATAAAACATATTTTCACCTCTAAAGATTTTTTTAAACAATTTCTACTTTTAGAGATTAAACTGTCATAACCTCTACTTTGAGCAATGATATTGATTATTTATCTATTTTAATTAATAGAAATTATCTTTAATATATATATCAACGAAAATTCAAAAGTATTAAAAGAAATAAACATCCTAATTTACAAATTTATAAAGTTATAAAGTTCTATACTTTTTTGGTTCATATTAAATTGGGTTTGGTTTAGTTAACTGACTATTCCATGACGATTTCTTCTTGCACCATTTGACATTCACCCTATCATTTTTACAAAATTCTAAAACTACCTTTGTTCCGGATTTAAAAATCCAAAATAATAAATAAAATTCAAAAATAATAAAAAAATACATTATGAACAAAAAAAATCTCGAACACAAAATTAAAAATTTATTTTGGATAAAAATTTCCAGAATTTAAAAATGTGTTCCGATATTAAAATCCAAAATATTTCTGGATAAAAGGTTACACTCTCCTTTTGTAGAAGGTTATTTTCGTTATTTATGAAGGGTATTTTTGTCATTTTCAATAGTGAATTGGGTGCATGTTGTAATTGACATTGTGCAGAAAAAAATACCTTAATCCAATCCTTTAAAAATGTTGGGCTCAAGTTAAATAGACTAGGCAATTTCTTCCTCCACCTCCACCTACATAATTTCTTGTTGCACCATCATAAATGTTTCAATTTCAAAATTATCCTTAAGAGAAAGTGTAGGATTTTTTAATTTTTTTTTAACTTTCAAATTATACTTTCTAAATTCTAGAATTTAGAATACAAAATTCTTCCACAGTTCATAATGCATTTTCAAACCCAGAAAACACTTATGAAGTTTAGAATTTAGAATACAAAACTTTTAAGAAATTAATAATATTTTATAATAATTTTTTTAAATAGAAAAACATGATTTGAATTATTTTTATATTATTATATTTATAATTTAAACTTTTTCTATTATTTATAAATAAATTATATAACTTTATAATTACAATAACTAAAAAATAACTTTCAATAAACATGTTGATGAATATTTTTAGTTTATTTAATTATAAATATATAATATTATAATGAAAAATATTTTTTTTTATCTTTTATTGATTTTTCAATTTGAAATATAAACATAATCATTTGATTTAAAAAAAAAAGTACATGAAAAAGTTTTAAAAATTGATTTCAATCATGTTTCAATTATTTTATTAATTTTTAGTTATTTCTTTATCCATTGGATTTTAAACACATGCCCCTTTTACATCCTTGAGGATGGATATCAAATATTCACATCTTGAATAAGAGTTCATTAAATATTAATGTAACTTCTTTATCTTACCATAAAAACGAGAAGAGATTATTTCAACTTCATACTTTTCTTTAATTGAATGAAATATCTATCAATCTCCACTTGTTTGAACCCCTTTTACACTGCAAATACTACTGCCACTACAATGCTTTGGGTGATGGTTGCACTTTTACGACTTCATAAAAAATCTAAAATATTGACATAAGTAAAATTTATTAATATATCCAATGTAACCTTCTAGTAAAAATAATTACCAAAAAATGTGAAAATTATAGTTTTAATAAAACCACTTCAACCATTAAAAACTTAAAAGAAGGAGATACAAATTCTTTACCCTAATTATGTTTGAAGCATAGTAAAAAAGAAAAGGTTTTTGTGTTCTGGGTGATATATAAATTAATGAAAGGCAAGATCCTATAGCAGAATGTTCCAGAAATAAGTGAAAATCTGGCATTGTTGTCCACACGAAGCGTTGTTCTCACTCCACAACCAATCATTTCATTGCCTAAGAATAATGGTGAAATTAAGAAAGTAAGTGAGTAACCGAACCAAAACAACCTTGAACAAGTTTATAGCTGTCAGAGAAGAAAGGCAAGGTTGGAGTGAATATAAACCTAAGAAAAATTGTCTTAGATAGAGACCCTGACGTTGTAGCGTGTCTCTTGGGGGTAGAATTTGATGACAAAATGTTGAAAGGGTCTTGAAAATTTGAGGAGGGGAGAGAGTGTGGCATAGGAAGTGGGTCCCACCCGCACGTCCTTCGATGATTTTTTTGAGGTCGCGGTTGCGCAACACAGAATTGTGGTAAGGAGGATTTGATAACGATGCGGGACTTATGCGTGCTCTCTCATATATGGTTTTTCGTTTCGTCCTGCCACTGCTTCCTGCCAATAATTATTAGATAATTTTACCATTCATTGCTTTTCTTCTCATTATATTTAAATTTATTTAAACTTATTGCGATTAAAAATAATATTAGTTTTAATCAAATCATAAATTTAATATGTTATTTAGATCAATTTAAATAAAAAATACCATAAATTTGCTGTGGTTTCATACCTCAATTACTATGAAACTTAATATTTTTATTGGATATTATTAAGGGTAAAATAAAATAAGTAAACTAATACCATTTTTTAAAAATATATAAAAATGAATTAACTTTTCTTTTTTACCACGTGATTCAATTAATGGTGTCTTATACTGTGTAAATCGATTGAAAGTAAATAAAGGTGCATGAGGATAGTAGAGATAAATAAGACGTGGTTTTCCCATTTTAATTTGATTATGATTTTGTAATTTATGGTTTTGATTTGTTTATGATTTTGTGCTTTTGATTTGTTTGTCATTTTGTATTTTGATTGTTTCCATGATGTGCTAGTCACTTTCATACTATTTGTTGATGCGTACTTTTTTATAAAATAAAAAATTATATTTTTAAGGAACATTATTCTAACAAGCATTTTTTTTAAACTTCAATGACCACGTCAATGTCATCCGACACTAATAATGCATGTAATAAATATTTTTCACCAAAGTGTTCTAACTAATACAACAGAAAATCTAATGAAGCCACAAGACTTTCAGGTAATGTACACAAGATTATCAACTATTTATCTATATTAACTGCGAATCTCAATAAAATTCTAAAAATTAAAAGTTACTCGGTTGATAAAATTGGCTTAGGCCACCAGAAGAATTAAAATCATAAAAAAGTTACAATTAGGAAATAATCTTGCATAAAATTTCATAATTTAATAAAATCAATGATAAATATATGAATTAAAGACTTTATTATGAAGTAGGAATAGCTTTGAAATCATTATATAATTTTAAAAAATAAATGTAAAAGTTATTGGTGTTTGAAATTTTTTAGTATATTAAAAAGGATAAGTGTCTTAAAAATAGAAGGACTGGTTAGCGATTCAAAAAGTGTCAGAAAATGTTACTACTGTAGTAAGTAATTTATTTATTTATTATTAGTATTAATAAGATAAAAGGTTTTATGTTGCTCTCATTTCCCTAAGCACAGAACAAAAGTTTAATTTTAGTACTTTTAGTATTTATATATTTTTCCCTTTTCTGCATCACCACAGCACTGATAAAAGAACGAACAAACAAACGCGCGTCTCGGTTTCCAATGTGAAGCGAGCGATACCAAACAAACATGGCTCTAATCGCTGCCAGGATTCTCGGTTCCAATTCGCGAACCGCGCTCCGCCGCTGGTGTCGCTTCTCCTACTCTTCCGCCTCCGCAGCGGTGGCGGAAGTGGAGAGCACGGAGGTGAAGGACTACGCCGATTACCGGCGCTCCCTATACGGACAGATCACGCACAAGGCGCTCCTCGTCGACGCCGTTGGCACGCTCGTCCTCCCCTCGCAACCTATGGCTCAGGTACGTCACGTGTTTCGATTTGCGTGCCACGTGAAACTGAAACTGAAACGGAGTTTTTATTCAACGTGGAACGAATTCCGTCGTTTCAACGGCGTTGTTTGTGTGGTTTTTGTAGATATATAGGACGATCGGTGAAAAGTATGGTGTGGAGTACTCGGAGAATGAAATACTGTCAAGATACAGAAGAGCGTATGGGCAGCCTTGGGGTAAATCTCGTCTCAGGTTAGCTTCTTACTTTTTCTTTTTTTTTTTACTTTTTAATCTTTAATGTGAAAATAGTTAGATTTTCAAATATGGTTATGACTTTGGCTGAAAAAGAATTTTGGTTTTTAAGTTTTAAAAGTTTCGCATTTATTGATTTTGCGAGAAATTTCAGACTAGTGTGACTGCAACTGTGCTTGTGATGTGATTGCAGAGAGCAATTTTTTTTGACATTGTGACCGAAATGGTGGTGCTGGATCGTTTTTAAAAATCTTGATATTGATATTGGAGGCTGCTTTTTGAGTTGGTGTTTATTAATTATCATGAATTGCTTTCACGGGATTGAAAATTTCCTAGGTTGGATCTTTTTGTATATCTACCTTAAAAATGAAAAACAAAAAGAAGAAGAGTTGTTAACGAATTTTTGATTTTGCCTGGTGGACTAAATTTTCTTAATGGGGTCCTTTGTATGTTCAAGTGATTCATTTGCTGACTGCTCCGTGACTTGTTTAATGAGTAATTGTACTATTGCACACGCTACTAATAAAAAACTTAAGACAATATTACATTAAAATAACTTCACCGACGGCTTTGTTATCTTTTAATATTAATATGTTGATTGAGTTTTTAAATGATTGGACTTGTAATATACTAGAGTTGCTCATGTCTGATTAGTTTGAAAGTCTTGGAGCCAAGCATCGGTTATTTGCATATAAATGTTGCCAAGGGAGTTTTCATTGCTTTTGAGATAGCATGATAGCTTATTTGTTCGTGACAATAAATATATATAGCTTGTAGTAAATGATCTGTCTTAGTTGCCTACTTCGTGAAAGAACTATGGTGTAAGCACTTTCATTAGCAAGAATTTTTTTAGCACAATACATATGAGCCATATTATCAAACTCCAATTTCTGGGGGCAGATTTATGATTTAGCTTGACAAGCATCATGTGGTTTGTTTTGTTTGCAGCTTTAAATGTCCATGCTTACATTCTTTGTTATTTGTCTCTTAAAATGCTTGAATAGTATGCCGTTAGTTAGCCTTTAGGTCAAGATACTCTATTTTGTGGAAATAAAATTTGGAATGAAATGCTTCTCCTCCCTTTCTCAATCAACATCCAAAACCTTATCGGTGCTAGGTATATCCACAAGTTTTATGTTGGTCGTGTGACTAAATAAAGAAAAAGTAATCTCTTACACAACTAAAGAGACACTTTACTTCATTTCATATTTAGTGTAATTTAGATTCCTTGTTTTTTTTTTATATTGCAGATATGTTAATGATGGTAAACCCTTCTGGCAATACATAGTTAGTTATTCCACCGGCTGTTCAGATCCTCAATACTTTGAAGAACTTTATAACTATTATATGACAGACAAGGTAAGACCACTTATAATAGTCATTTTCTAAAATGTATTATGCATTTTTCTTAAAAATAAATCGGATAGTTTTTTATATTTTTTTTTCTGTCTATCATCCATACAGGCATGGCACCTCAATGATCCTGAAGCAGAAGAAGTATTTAGAGCTCTTAGGAAATCAGGTGTGAAATTAGCTGTTGTATCAAATTTTGACACTAGGTTAAGACCTCTTCTGCGGGCATTAAATTGTGACACTTGGTTTGATGCGGTAGCAGTGTCAGCTGAGGTAAGCTGATTGTTTTTTTCTTTCTGACCAATGGTAGCGTGTCTTTTCTCACCCTAAGATTATGGTAGCGGGTCTTTTCTAGCCATAAGCTTATCCAATCCGATTCTGAAAGTCACATCGGAGTAGAAAGCAACTCAACATGATTCTAGGCTTGAGAATCATGCTGCAAAGCTTCTTCACCGTTAAGCCTTACATTACAAGCTAACATTTGAAACAATGAACTTACGCCAGTATGACATTACCTTTACCTTTAAATTTGATGGCCAAAATTTACTGATAATTATAAATACTTTAGCGCAAACCATATTTTATATGGCATGTATTATTGTTGCCTGTACCAACTTTCAGGAATTAGCCATTATCCTTTCAGACCTCGAGTCTTTGAAAATATTTTAGATGGTCAAGTTCTTGTATGATATCTCGTACATTTGAGCATCCATGTATTGGCATACTGGTCACATCAGCAATGTATTAATCAGGAGGTTTCATAATTATGTGATTTTCCTTTTGTACATGATAATTGGCTTATAAACTTCTCTCATTTAAACCTCTTTGTGCCTTTCAATTAGGTTGCGGCCGAGAAACCAAATCCAACTATATTTCTTAAAGCATGTGAACTATTGGATGTAAAACCTGAGGATGCTGTTCATGTTGGGGATGATCGCAGAAATGATATATGGGGTGCCAGGGATGCTGGCTGTGATGGTTGGCTTTGGGGAAGCGATGTTCACACTTTTAAGGAGGTATTTAAAACCTTCATCTCTTTATAAAACTGTACAGAAATTTCACCGTAGAGTATATAAGGTGATTATAACTGGGGGGTAGCATTATATATCATCCTTATCAAGGCATCTCCTTTGGTATATAATATCAGTGTTCTGGGGCTTCCTTTTGGGTGGGGGTTTGATAATAGCATCCATCAACCCCGGCCCATTCGATCCATCATCAAACCCAAATGTTACAAGGACTGTATTTTATAGGTTTGACCACCAATATTTTTTATACAACCACATTATGGTTCCTAATATTATTACTTTAATATTTTTTTATATAATTTAATCACAAATTTATTTTTTATTATATATATTTATATCTAAAATTCAAGAGTTATATACTTTTTGGATTGTGAAAACACCCCTTCCCATAATTCTATTATAATAGAGACCAGGTGTCACACTACGAAGATATTTTCGGTGTATACAAGGTCTTTATAAGAGAAAATCTTTGAATAAAAGAGACAGAGAACAACGTTTATTTTGTTACCTTTTCTTTTCTATCTTTTAGTATCAGGATTTGATCCTCTATATGCAGTTTGCTCCTTCCCCTTAGATCCCAAATTCCGAGTAGAGATTCTCCGAGTTCCCTAGCAACTGCCTTGTTGGTACTCTTCTAAATATAACTTGTAAAATAAAACAAGGAATATAAAAAGGAAATAATCAAAACTGACAGGTTTTTGTAACTTACGATATGTTTGGGTTTGGACAAATTTATCTAAAAGTGTTTGAGAGAAGTTTATCAAAATACACTTGATCTAACATTGATAAGATTTTATGAATGCATCTTCTGATATTTTTAACCTACTACAATTATTATTGTTGGCTCATTTTATTTATTTATTTTATTTTCAAATGACTTGAAAATCTTGTTGATGCAGGTAGCACAGAGGATTGGGGTTCAGGTCTGAAAGATGATAGCTTTTTACAATAAGTTCGATGTTGTGCAAGTAGAGAGTCCTTTAGGCTTTTAGCTTTAAGGCCACAAATGTACATGTTGTACTATTTTTTTCAATGTGTGTTTTTGTATATATATGTATGAAAGATATGTGAACCTATAAATCTTTTATGGAAGGTTTAGGTTTAGGTATGAGCTTATTTCTTTTAACTGATCTGTGTTTTTTTCCTACAAGCTTAAAATTATAGAGAAAAAAAAAAAAGGAAGCGTAGTTTGAAACTTTGTTTTTATCCCAAACCGTTAGTTTTCATTTTATTCAACTGACAAGGAGGGTGGTGAGATTAAAAAGATTAAAAGCTCGGAAGAATGCTAAAGATTGACTAACATAAACAACTCCATGTCAATGTGTTAAAATAAAGGCAGTTTCTTCCTCCACACGTACATTTTTCTTCCTGCACCCCACAATGTTATGCAAAGACTAAATTGTTCATATTATTTTTTAAAAACCTTAAAATGCACTTGAACTGTATTTATCTTTTTACATTATGGATTATGGAATCAGTAAAATTTCAGATTTTAAAATTTCGGATCCACCAATCCATAATTCAAAATATGTATTTCACATTCAAAAAAAGCATTCTGGATCCACTAATCCGTAACAGAAATATGCATTATGGATTCAGAAATCCATAATTAAAAAAAAGCATTCTGGATCCACCAATCCGTAACAGAATTAGGCTTCAGGATTCAACAATCTGGAAATCAATAATTTATGCAAAAATTGCTTCTAGAACACCCCCTCATCTGGAAAAAAAAATTATTCAGTTCCGGATTGATGAATCCATAGCACACTCTCAGATCCCTATTTCTGGTAACCACGGTGCCCTTTTTCAAATAAAAGATTAAGACCAGTTCCGGGATTTAGAAAATTATGGGGGTGTAGGAAAAAAAATGTAGGGGTGCAGGAAGAAGAAGCCTAAAATAAAATGGACTTGAAAAGGAAACTGGTCAGGTCCACTAGGGTGGTGGGTCAAAAAATGGTTTTCTTCTTCAGGATATGGATTTTGAAGAGACTGTTTCTTCCTGCACTTCCATATTTTCTTCTCCTACCTCCATAAATTTTGTATTTCCAAAAATATCTCTTTGTAATATTTTGGATTACGTAATTCGAAAGTCTTTTTGTCAAATTTGTAATTAGTTTTTGGATTACATAGAAGTCTTTTTTCATATGCATGATTAGTTTTCAGATTACATAATTTGGAAGCCTTTTTTAGTTTATGGATTATGTAATCCATAAGTCTTTTTTCAAATGTGTGTTTGGATTACATAATTCAAAAGCTACTTTACAGGGGTAGCACAAAAAGGATAAAAAGATATTTTCACGTTTTGTATGGGGTGACAGAAGAACATATAGAGGTGTAGGAAGAAACAGTCTATTAAAGAACGGTGAAGGCCTAAAGGTAGAATGCAAACCCAATGTTGCCTCTTAGAAAGACTTTTTCTTCCTGAACCTTCACAATTTTTTGTTGTGCCTCTATACCTTTTAAAATGATCATTTTGGCCTTTGTGAACGTGATTTCTAGATTATTTGTTTTGACAATATTTAGAATACGCCTTTTGGAAATATTCAGGAATAAGATTTTTGGAATATTTAGAATATGATTTTCAAAACTGGATTTTTCTGGAATTTTTAGAATATGATTTTTAAAATTGGATTTTTCGGAACAAATTTTTCAGAAAACATTAAATATATTTTGAAATAAGTTTTTTTAGAATAAATTTTCTAAAATATATTATACCTTTTAGAATGAGTTTTTTAGAACACATAAAATGCATTCTAGAACTAAGTTTGTAGAATAGAATTTCTAAATATAAATCATTGCAGAAGCCGCAGTGATGGTGGCAGTGATAATGGCATAGTACGTGATAGAGGATATTTTTATTTATTTCTCTTAGTATGAGTTCAGTTAGTAATTATGGCGGTGCTAAAAGCAAAACCCATTAGAAAATACATGTTGATGGGTATTCAGACCATTTGGGTCTTCAACATAAAGCCTGAAATACAATGAGATAACAAGTGGTAGTTGGGGTGGTAAAAGGTCTCTGCTATACTCACCCATTGTTTGCTATTTCCCCAAAAATACCTCCTAATATGTTCTTATTGTTTTACGTTTCCAATATAGTTAAAAAATATTACAATTCAGATATATTTCAAAAACAACTAATAACAATATATACTTATAATTTATACGAGTATCAAACTAAAAGATAAACAATATCATTAATTACTGAATAACTAAATACATTTTGAAGTTATTTAAGTTTTTATTTTAAAGGCTAAATTTTTTATAAATATATAATAATGTTATAGAAAATGCTTCTTTCATTTAATATTCATATGTATATATAAGTCTTATTGTCTACGTTATAGAAGATAAAGTCCCAATAAAAAAAACCTTTTAGTATAAATTTAAAGATATAAGGATTAAATATATTTTTGTACAATGAACTGTAATATTAATATAATTTTTTATTTTTAGTTTAAACTTTAGATTATTCAGTACTCCTAGAATAGGAGTATAGAAATAATTGAATGAGTCATTTTATATGTGGAATTAATTCAATTGGAGGTTACATTTCATTTTGAAATAAAAACAACAAATTTTAAAAAAAAGCTAACCATCTTTGAATAAAACTAATAATAATTTTTATATGTAGAATTAGTTTAATTTAAAATTTTACTTCATCAACCTATTAACAGTGAACATCAGTCTAATATCAAAAAAATAATGAATTTTTTAAAAAAAAATATTTTTTTTAATAAAACTAACAATTATTTCATAAATAATTTATTTTAATTATTTTCATACTGCAAATATTTAACTGATTAAAATCTGAACAAGTTGAAAACCATTTTCGGAACTAAACATATTTAACAATATAAAAGAAAAGAGTATGTAATACCACGAATAGAAAAGGAAAAGAAGAATGGGACGTAGAATACCCTGTATTTTAATAGTAGTGATCTTAGGTAAACGATGTAGATTGTTACTAACTACAGAAGTGCTTTATTTTTAACTATAATTCTAGAAAGTTAGTAGTTTTATTATTTATGGGAACATTATGTGGTATAGTAGACTCTACTGTGTCTTGCATCATCATATTTCATTTTTAATTTTCCACCCTTAATTAATAAACCCGTGCAAACCGTAGGCAAGGAAGCCAAAGGCTTGTGTATACCATGCATCACCACGTGCAACTCAAACCACCATAATCTGCGTTCACGTGTCATTCCATTGCATATAACACCAATCACCACCAGTCATTCTATATTTCTCTTACTATATTTCTCTATATATATTACTAAAAATTATTACATTATAAAATCTCAAATTTATTTAACCAAATTACTTCCTTTCAAAAGGGTAAATGAATGATTATTTATAAGACTTTTTACCAATTTCTCTCTCTTTTTAATTTAGTTTTTAATAAATATAAAAATAGTCTTTCCTACTTGTATCTCTCTCTGTCTCTCTCTCTCTCTCTCTCTTTCGTAACAGCATACAACATTACTCTTTATTAAATAAGAAACCTGACCTGTTTAGTTTCATAAATCTTGATAAATTAATTTCAATATATATTCCAGTCTATAATTAAGAGTGGGTTTGACATCATCATATTTTTCAAATTATTTCATTTTCCTTTACAATTATATTTTATAGACTATAACTTAAAAAGAAAACTATACTAGGTCCCATCGTAATTCTGACTAATTTCTATGTTAAACATATTTAATTTTTTAATTTATAAAAATATGTTTTTTTTTATCGGCAAACAAAATATGAAAATATGATAATAACATTAGATTACGTGTCATGTAAAAATTAGTTAGATCATAATAATCTACCACCTACTTTTTTTTTTCATAATTTAAGGCCATGATATATTTTAATATGACATCTAAATATATACTTAATTGAATCTAAGTTTTGAAAATGGTAGTGTTTTTGTAAAAACTTTTATTATGATACATTGGATATAGGATTGACTTTTATCAAGTTTTAAGCGATGTTCATCAAAATTAGAGGATTTTTTGACGTTGACACAACTCTTCAACACAAATGAGACATTATGAACAAAAAGATGAATATGTTCAATGTCCAATTAAAAATGATTTTAACATTACAGCATTATTTATTAAGTTTATATGAATTATAAAGATATTGATTTTATTGCGGAAAATTTAAAATGCTTTATAATTTGATTGTATTAAGCCATATATTGAGATATGATTTGGTGTTATCAAATGAGGTTAATTTGTGCAAGATACAACACTCTAAGTAGACATAATCCAATTGGGACATGTCTTTTTGAATTGTGATACTAATTGGGACAAGCCTATAAATTGTTTCATTTTTTTTTTCTCTTAAGTGTTCTTTTGGCTGAAGTACGAACCAATCAATGTATTTTGGTGGCTTATCTGCAACAACAAGAAAAAAATAACCATACACTTATATCATCAACCACGGGAAAGGTTTATCATAGATTCTATTCAAAAGATACCTTATTCTTTCACATTACCACATATGACGGTTATTGGTAACATTTGCATAATGGATACCCCTAAAACCATGTTGTATTTGTATTCGGTATGTATTCGTACTTGTTGCTTGTTAGATGTATGTAAGAACGTTCGAGAAGTATTACAAATTTAAGTAATGAAGATGATGTTGGTCAACTTGATTTCTTAGAAGATAAATGGAACTTGAAGGTGTTTCAAATTCTTGGCTTTAATAAATTGTTTTGAAACTCTTTTCGAAACTGTGATTTGTGAAAGGAATTAGAACACATATCCCTTTTATTAATTCTATGAAAAGAAATAGGTTTAATCCTAAAAGAAATATAATATATTTTAGTTTGTTCTAGGATTTTGTTTGTACTTATATATAAATAACTTGTAATTATTTTGTACCAATTTATAAAAGCAGTATATATACATTTGTGCAAGAGAATGAGAGACATTGAGACAAGCATCAAACATATATGCAATAACGCTTACTAACATATTATAACACTTACTAACATATACATGCTATACAATTTATTCCTTTATAACTTTGTTGTTCTTTATTCTATTTTTGTAGTTAGTCTCACTCACTTTTATTTCTTTCTTTGTTCTTGAACTTTTTTATTGACATTTTTTTTTATCATAATACTAGATTCTTTTTTTATCAACGAATAAATTAAATAACTAGACTATTTTAGGAATATTCCAACTCTTATATAAGATTTGTCTCTTAACACACCTTTCACACATGTCAAAGAAAACTTTAACTTATAGGTGTATCTAAACCAACCCAAATTATAATACCAACAATCCTTAACATATTACTCATATTACCCTGTACTTATATCCACCATGAGTTAATGTGTCATTACCCATCTTACCCTGTAGTAGGTTCTTGTCTATCTCTTTGACGACCTTTTTTTTCCTATACTAAGCCCGATTGAGTGAGAGAGGGTGAAAGGAGGGTATGATGTAGGTCTCCTTGGAGATTGCAGAATCTATCAAGTCAAGAAGGATTTGAAGGAAGCAAACTCCATGGATGATAAATAATACAAAATACGTAGGAACAACTGACTCCAAAAAGTTGGCAGGGGCGTGGATAGAGTTTATAACTCAAATCACAAATAGAAACACCACACAAAATGAAGCATCTAAAAAGCTAAGATAAGATAAAAGCAAAGCACAAATTTAAATTGGTTCACCTTAACTCTTGGACTATGTCTAGTTCTCCCTTAAACAAATTACTTAAGAGGTTTCATTAATCACAAAGGATTACAAAGCGATTACACTAACCTCTCCAAGTTACACAGACCTGGAGAGGTACAATGAGTAGTATGAGAACTTTTATGTGCAAAAAATGATTTCTTGATCATTGTTATTGTCTTCTTCAACTTCAAGTCCTTTATATGATATTTATAAATGTAAATGTTGAAGCTTGAATGTGTAATACTCGAAGACTGCACAATTTGCATACTATAACTTCTTCATTTTTCCATTAGATGCTCTATATTAAAACTTCTACTTTGATATCTTCTACGCATCTTGAATGTTTATTCTACTTCTGGAATTATTTCAAATGTGATTGGAATATACAATAATCAATTTGAATCATATAGTTTGAAATTAGAATATTTAATATTAAGAACTTTCATATTAGATATCTATTGGTAACATTATTTCAAAAACTTTCTATTTTAGTACAAATTTCAAATGTTGAAGTATATATAAGATAGTTATTAAGACTTGGCAAAAGCATAATCTTCAAATTCATATAATCTATAAAGGAATTTTCTTTTTGTTATAAAAAAATTTCTTATTCAGAATCTTAAATATAAAAAAAAAACACTAATAAAGATTCATTTCAATAATTTTCTTATTACAAGTATCCAGAAACTCTAAAGTCTGGACTATGAAAAAAAATAAAATTTTACGTTATAGTACAATGGCGAAAAACATATTTATTCTGATTTAAAATAATTTTTAGTTGTGAATGAATTTGTTCCTGCCGGTTGACTCGATTGCCTTCGTACGTCTACGACGATCACACACCCAATTGTCCCTGCCTTCATTCATGTCTTTCTTCAATCAAACACCTGAAAATGCAAAGACAAAGGGCGCCCTAGAGGCCGTTTGCACTCCGACGCTCAAGTTAGTACAGGGTTAGGAAACACCAAAATTTAGATGTAATGTGTAATCTCTGTGTGTGTTCGTGTAGATGCTGCGTACCTTATTAGGTTTAATACTACCCCTTATATACTCTAGGGTTTCCGCTGTTTCCGCTAACCGCAATTAGGGTTACTGAGGGCGTGTCTTAGCGCCGCTATCACCCACTCTTAGGGCAATCTAGCGTGTAAGGCTCCCTTACTGGAGTGCAACCTCTGACGGGATGCCACCTGGGTACCAACTTGTGCACCTAATCTCTGGGGCCATCCGTCCTAGGAGTGCCCTAGTTGTTCACATGCCATGCATGCAGTTTACCCCTGGAACGTGACCCTCACATGTCGCATCTCTTCCAGTGGCTCTTTACTCGTGTTACGCCTGAATGCGTCATCCACACCACACGCATGGACCCCTCGTGATCTAGGCTTCTCCCTAACTGATAATTGGTATGTGGTATGGGATCCACCTCTCGTGGCCCAACTCTGCTGTTCGAGTCACCGATGCCCGATGTCTCATTGCCCTCACTATATTGCCGAGGACACATCAGTACATCCTGGTGATCGACGCCTGACCACTCTTCGGCACCTTGGCTCACGTGCCTTGCGAGACACTTTCCCACACCGCTCGTGGGGCCCAACTTATGTGGCCCCATCATTACTAGCAGTCAACTACGCTCGAGGACTGGTCGGTACAAAATTTGATTATTTTTTGTTGGTTTGAATATATGAAAATGGTTGCAATTTAAAATGTTGTCATATGCTCCATAAAGGTAACAAGAATTATGAATGAAATGTTCATCAAAAGTTTAATATAATGACACTTTCTAGTAGTTCAAAGTTTAATATAATGAGCATTTATAAGTGTTTGTAAAATCCTTGTTTTCAACTTTAATTATTTGAAAAAAAACCTTGTTTTCAATGATAAATCTATTATGGATGTTGAACTTTTGTTGAAAATTTAATATCATGATGATTAATAGTTGTTGAAAAAACTTTATTTTCAACATTAATTCCATTAAAAATGAGTGATGAATCTGTGGCTAAAAGAAGTTGTATGGATGGTTAAAATCCATACTTAAAAAAAAAGGATAGTCGTGCTTGAGGGAATTAAATCAAACTAATACACTTAGACTTTGTTTGGATGAGAGTGAGAGTGAAAAGGGATAGGAAAATGAGTGAAAAGTTAGGTTATTTGGATGTATGGAGAGTAGATTTAAAGTAGAAAGTTTGTAGGTGATATGATTGGTGTGATTAAATTATATAATTTTTTTAATTGTTTTATTAATTCAATTATCAAAATGCCTTGTCTTAAACTTGAAGTATTTTAATGAAAATAAAGATTAATGTTTATATATAAAGATTTATATATTAATTTATGTATTTTTGGTTGAAATTTGTAAGTAAAGGAAAAAATGTACTTTTATTATACATAAACCTATTAAATATAAATATTTCATCAAGTTTTAAAAAACCTTAAAAATAAAATTCATCCTCATTTTATATGTATCTTAATTAACTAAAAAACAAAATTCAATTCAAATTCAACTTCACCATCTACCTATGTATCAAAATAATAATCTATATAATTGTCTCTTAATTACTTGTTATTGCTACCTATATATTAAGCAATATTACCCTTTGCATGCTTAGAAAGAAATATTTTTTACCAATGTGTCAATTTTCACATACATTTTTAAGCAAATTTTTAAGGGGACAAACCAAACAAAATACGTATGCATAGAAAAATGCATTTGTTGGATCATTTATAAATGAAAAAGTGAGTTATAATCAATTATCATTGAGAGCACAATCGATTATGCTTCGTATAGTAATCAATTACACTTGCTATCCACAATCAATTAAGCTTCAACCTACACTAGTACAAAAAGGTAAATTAACGACGGTTAAAATCGACATTTAAAGACGGTTCCAGAACCGTCGTTATTACAGGCGTCGTTAAAAGGTATGAATTTTTAACGACGGTTCTGGGAACCGTC
>Ga0123342_1003963_pt1 | contig 23180 bp, 12 predicted proteins | sample Turbeawhitnodule_FD_89960 | JGI IMG/M metagenome (GOLD analysis project Ga0123342, IMG submission 89960) | Root nodule microbial communities of legume samples collected from Mexico - Turtle bean Mexico white nodule | ecosystem: Host-associated > Plants > Roots > Nodule | place: Mexico: Nepantla... | reverse complement strand
GTATGTGGATGTCTTGTATTGGGGTGATGAGGGAATAAGAAGAAGGGGATTGGAGGGGGGGGGGGGGGTGGGTGTGAATTGACCTTTTAAAACTTTCGTGCAGATTTAGATTTCATCACAGAACACAAAAAATAAATCGATTTATTTAGCAATGAACATATTTATTTTTGCACTGTTTATGTGTTAAAGCGTTTATATCAGCCAAGTAATTCTGGAAGTTACGCAGATTGATTTGCAAGATATACACACACTGATTTTAAGAAGATATTATGAAAAACAAAATCAGTGACTTCCAATTTTTTTAGGCAAGTGCTAAAGGTTCAATTACTAGCTTGACAATCAATTGGGTAACCTTTCACAATCAAAATTGTTCCAGTTGTATTCAACAGTTCATATATCTTCTTAACAGAACCAAACAAATTTTCCAGAAAATAAGAACAGAATGAACAAGCCCAAAAAGAACAGATTTATTTTTAATTGAATAGATTCAATTTCTGACAGATTAACAGATAACCAAAAACCGAGTGCAAGGATGAAGAGAAATTGAACACACAACAATTATACTGGTTCACTCAAATGAGCTACATCCAGTCTCACCTAATCCAAGGTGAAATTCACTAAACAAACGTACCAAACACACTTACACAGCCACTGTTCTTGAACCCTACAAGAAACTTGGCACACTTGCTGAAAAACACTATTCCAACACACACACTCTTCAAGAAACACTATCAAGAAGAGTTTACAACCACACTTTACAAGAAATTGAAATATGAAACGAATACACCTGATAGAGAATGCAGAAATCTGCCTTAGACCAGTAGAATAGATTGCTCGCACAGTGACAACACCTCTAACCAAGCCTTAGAACCAACCAAGAACAAGCACACTTTGTGATTTGGAAAATCTTTCAAGAACACATGTTAATTCTCTGAAAATCCTTAGTTCTCTGTTGTAAAACTTGTTTTCTCAATTGTATGATCAACCTTTAAACGCAGGAACAAATTCTCCTTTTATAGAAAAACATCTTATAACAGATTTTCAAAAAACAGTTAAAGCTGTTATAAAAAGAACAGATTGAAAATAAAATGAACAGATTTATTTTCAAAGGCAGTTAGAGAATTTGTTATGTGAAGGAGACTTAGTCAAACACCCTGGTGCAAGGATAAAACGTAAACGACCTTTTAAGGTAAACATGGCACTAGACTAAAAAGAATCTATTCATTTACAGATGAACAGATTTATTTTCAAAACGATAACATAAACTTCTTAACAAGTGAAACACAGTCGTTTTGATGGAATGAAGAATTAGTTAAAATACTTGATGCACAAAACATGATTTTCAAAAATACTTAATCAAGGCATCAACTTAAGAAAATAATCTATTCATTTTGAAAAGAACAAATTCATTTTTTATGCAATAAGGATATTTTTGCAAAACATGTGAAAAATAGTTTCAGAAAACTTGTGCTTGCTCTTATCACATGGTCAGGGGTTAAGAGGTGAGTTACCTAGCAAAAAACCTACTTTAAACAACCTCTAAACTATACCTAAGACATTCTTAAAGCAAATGTAAATACAAATGAAATTTACCCAAATGGCTTCATCAAACACATATCTTGAAGGGACAACAATCATCTTCAACAATCTCCCCCTGTTTGATGGAGACAAAACCTCATAGCTTTGTTGCTTAACGAACCTGTACTGCACCAAATACCAAACTGAAAAGTTGAAACAATGCATTAACATGTGAATCAGTTTTAATAGGTAGCATGCAACTTTTTCTACTTAATAACATAGCAACTGAAGCGCCACGATTCACTTATGACTTGATCCATTTGGCCTCCATCATGAAACAATTGATTGTTGGATCGAGCACTTACCACCAAGCCAAAAGTTATAGTTAATAGTTAGGGTACAACCCTTTCTACTTAAGAATATAGTAGGGATGATTCAATTGTGACTTAACCCACTTGGCCTCCGTCATGAGACAATTGATGCCACTCATAAAAATAATCATATTTAAGGTAGCATACGTGTAAAACGACACGACAATGGGCAAGTGCAACAAATTTGACACATTGATGGAAACCATCCAGCCTTAAAATCATTGGCTAAGAAGATAAAAGAAGATGGATCTTTATTGGAAAGGTGCACTCATAATTAAAGAATCTTTTTCTTCTTCTTAGCATTGTAAAATTATACCTCTAGTTTAGGAATTATATTTTGGACCTTGTATTTTGGGCCAAGTAGAGTAGTATTTATTTGGTCCTTGTATTTTGGCCACAAATAATTTAAGGAAAATAAATCTAATCCTATTGAGGATTTTTAGGCGCCAACTTGGTCATAAACTCTTGCTTGGGCGCCAAGTTAGGTGATTCCTACATGAGCATGTAGCACCTTTGCCATTTGTCACACTCCCAATGGATAGGATTTGCACCAATAAGGAGATGACACTTGTCACACTCTCATTTGAGAGGTTTTAATTAGCTTGCTTCACAAGCTTGGGTTAGGGTTAGGGTTTGAGAAGCTTGCGTTGCAAATTTCCTCTCCTATAAATAGGAGTCTCTTGTACAAGTATTTTCAACTTTGATTTGAGTAAAGAATTATTGTCCAATTTTTGAGACACCTCTTCTTGACAAATTTCTCTCTAGAGTTGTCTTCTTGCTACAATAACTTCTAGACTCCTCCTAGTAGTGTTGATTCAACCTCACTCTATAAACTAAGTGTTAGTCTAACTTTACTTAGATTCAACCTCATAGTTTCCATCTCCTCTTTGAAACCGTGTCTCAAATCTACACTTACATGCTTCCTCTATCATTCATCTTCTACTGAAAAATTCAAATCAAAATATAGAAGAAGAAAATCTACACATAGAAAGTCATTTTCCATCATATGGTAATCACAACTTAGGTTTAACAGATAAGTAGCTTCTTTTTCCAAAACATTTCCACTTTCCGCATTGTTTATATGTTTTCTTAATTTTTTTGAACATATTTACCGATTGAATCTGTGTATTTGTCTTTTTGTTCGGTTCAAATTCATCGTTCTTACTTGAACCTTCATGTATGTGCTTTTAGGTGTTCTTATGTACATATTGGTGTATTCTTTTGAATTTTCTTATAATTGAGTTATTTTTGTCTGGAGTCATGTTTAGTGAAAAATTGTCATAAACTTCATTAGTTGTGCTTTTTGAATTTTTATCAAAATTTTACATAATTTAGAGCTCTTGAGTGTTTTTAATTTTCATTGACTTCTTAAATTGCTATTACATCACTATCAATTTTCTTTAGAGTTAGACTTCCATTATCATCTTTTTCAAAATTCAATTTCGAAAATTTTATGAAAAATCTCCTTAGGTGTAGATAGCAATTCCAGAGGTGCGAAAAGCAGTTTGTTTTCTGTTTTCTAAAATTGCTTAGAAATTTTTTTTTGGCGTGCTATTTCTGTTATGACTTCCTTGATTCAGTGTACGAATCCATTTTTGTGTGATTATGAGCTATTTGAATTGATGAAATTGCACAAGAATCGGAAATAATTGTAAACGTGATTGCAATTATAATAGGTGAAGAGATTGAGCTGATAATTTTGAATTCAACAGCGCATTTCAAATGAAGAGCCACTATTTTTGTTCTGGAACTATTTGGTTGGTGAAGGAGCTACTCTTGAATTAGTGAATTCCAGAAACTGAGACAGCTACTGAAGCACAGTGCAACTTTTATTGAATTGGAGAAGTTCGTTTTTATTTGATGCTACTCATTGAGGTTTGAAATTCACGCTGTATTGAGATCAATGATTCAGTGCAACTCGTTGAGTTTTCCAAGTTTATGTTGCACCGAAATTAATTCACATGAAGTAGTCCTGGATTGTTGAAGCAGTTGGCGTTCGGTGAAGCTGCAGTAGTTTACAAATCTGAGGAGGTGGAAACTGAAATTGAAGCAAGAAATGAAGTGACGTGGTTCAAACAATTCATGGAACAGGTTCTGTGCATTTTGAATTGTTATTTGGTGATTAGAACTTGAATTTTTTGTATTTGTCGTGGCATCCAGCAAGTTCAATACGCAATATATTTGTAATTTTGAGATAGAATTCATATGCAGTGAAATTTCGTTTTCTACAGCTGTGCAAATTTTGTGGCAATGTAGTAGCTATTTTTGTGCAGGATTTTTATTTTCCAGCGGTGCAAATCATCCAGGAATTGGTTTCAAACCACTATGTTGAATGGAATGTGAATTCGAAGTATCAGGGGTAGCTGGAAGCGGTGTTGTGGATGTGTGTTAATGCTGATTTTAGAATTGGTCTAAACATTTCATTAAGCATTTGTTAAAAGTTGCTTTGATTTGGTGTTTTGATGTTTTTTTTGTCCAAGTGTTGAACATTGTTGCAGCTACTGGTGCTTGTTAAAATCTAAAAACAGATTACATCATCCAAATTGAAGACTTAGTGGAATTCATATCCTTGTTGATTAACTACTACATCTTATTGTTTCGGTGCTGCAAATTAAAGTGGTATAGCTTATTTAACTGTATTGGCGTGAGCAGCAGGATTGAATTGGTGGACTGCAACAAAATTTTGAATGTGGACAGCTGCTGGAATTTGATTGATCCTTTTATCAAATTGAGAATTTTGCTAGTTGAATTGAGAAGTCTCAAGAAATTGTTTCAGCTTGTGGTGAAGTAAAATTGTTTTAGGAGAATAGCTGAACACACTGGGAACTGTTGAAATTGATGGTTCAAGTTTTTCTAGTTTTGGTGCTAGCAATAACCGTCTAATAAAAACCAAAATGGCCATGGAAGATTTATATTACAAAGAAATTTTATACTATAAGTCTTTTTTAGCTTTCTTTTATCAACTATGTAAACAACTCTCAATTCCAAAAGTCAAAGTTGAAATTATCTAAATTAAAGTTGTAAAGATAAGGAATCCAATATAAAAAGGAATTAGCCAAAAAGAATTTCTACAGATAAATATATAAAGAAAACAATAGACTAGTGTTAGCGTAGAAAAATACAAAAAATACAATATTAGTACAATTTAAACTAAAACCCCTATTTATTATAGAAAATATACTAATTATAAATAAGTATAAAAAATACTTAGATGGCACAGTAGAGTTATACATGAACGAGAACCACTTCCTCCAGTTCTAACCATATTTTTTTTTGGCAATTACGTCAACAAAATATTAAAATTTAAACATCTAGACACATCTATACATTAAAAGAAAATATTTTCATAATAAATTTTATGGAATACTCTTGTTTTATTAGTTTTTAGTTAAGTTTTTGATAGACTCATGCACAATATTGCTCACACCTTATAGATGTATTGACATACATTTCAGGAGGAATATGATTTTTAGATTAAAATAGCATTATATATAACTTATTTTCAAGAGAGAAAAATAATTGTATTGTACAATTTTTTATTATACTTCATATGTTCACAATCGAATCACATCACAACTCACAAAGCAAGAACACTTAATTGCAAAGTGGTTGACCACTACTTTAAAGATTTGCTCCTTAGAGTTATTTCCAGAAAATTATAAATAAATATGAATACGTCATTAAATAAATTAATTTTACAATTATCTTGTACCGTAGTCAACCACACATGACACGTCAGTACGTACATGCAGAGTAAAAGGAATTTGTTCATACTAAATTAAACCAAAATTTAAATATAAAGAAAACTAAAAGCACATATTCATTTATTTTATTATCAATTTAAAAATTTGAAACCAATTATAAACAAACAAGTTTTTGTATTTGATTGATTTTATATTCGGTTTCTTTAAGCAAAACATTACATTTGATTTTTATAAATGAAAAATATATATAATTATTAAAATTTGACTCCAGTAAAAGTTGTTACTCCAATTTGACGGAAAAATCAATAAACACTTTTTTACTAATAACATAATCATCAAAGAACGAAAGTCTTACAAAAGATTACTGCAAATAAAATGTATATAAATATTAATCGAAATAATTCTAAAGCCCATTTGATAAATATCCCACTAATGTAGATGTTTCATGCTCCACCAGGTCCATGTTGAGCTGCACCACATTGTGGATGCTAATGATCACTACCAGCTCTTCTGCTATTTTTACCTCCATTTTTAAACCAACTCAAGTCTTCAAAGGAATAATTTTCAGTAATAACCCCACAGTTTCAAACCCCTAATCTTCCATAGTATTGACGAACATAAATCAAATAACACTTTAATATATATATATATATATATGCTACGAAATAGCTTTTCATCAGCAGGTAAATTAATTGACATGCTTATTATTTAACATATAGTTAAAAAAATACTAATAATATTAATTATAATGTGATGTCCCCACAGCTAGTGTTGTTGTTTCTCATTTTACCACTTGCTTAATTGCTTTGGCTGATTTAAATTCTTGAACTAACATAGGAATATATATATGTGTTCACAGACATAAAAAGAAATATATCACCATCCTTCTCTGTCTCTCTCTGTGATGAATGCTGATATCCTTCTCATTCTCTCTCTCTGTGATGAATGCTGATTTTGCCCCGTAGTTGGTGCTCATCCTTCTGTTTAACCCTCTTCCATTGAGCAATTCACACACACAAACACGAAACACAGAATTTTTCTTCATTTTTTTTTTTGTTCTCTTTTTTTTTTTCCATTTTGCATGATAGTGGATAAGACCCTTCTCAATCCTCTCCAAAATTCAAGGAACTTGTTCACAATCCCAATCCTGCAAAGCACCAAATCACATCCCAAATCCTCAAACAGCATAGAGCTTTCATTTTCACTGCTGATTTTGGTTAATCTTGCCCCCCAATTGTGTTGAAACATAGAATCAATCCACTTTGTTTTTGGGTGTCTTTCGGCCGAGAGTCATGTACTAATCCCTCCAGGTCCGGAGATAGATCTGTTTAAAGAATTGTTGCTCTTGTTCTTTGCATTCTTGAATGGACTATTGCTTGAGAGAGTTAGAGGGGAAGCAAGCACATGACCCTTTATTGATAGAGAAAATGAATAATTCATCACAAAGTAGTAGTAGTGAGAGATGTGTGTGGGTTCCAGGACCAGTGATTGTGGGAGCAGGGCCTTCAGGGCTTGCAACAGCAGCATACCTGAAAGAGAAAGGAGTTCCAAGCCTAATCCTGGAGAGATCCAACTGCATAGCATCTTTGTGGCAACTCAAGACCTATGACAGGCTTCACCTCCACTTGCCAAAGCAGTTTTGTGAACTCCCCTTGATGGGGTTCCCTTGTGAATTCCCCACATACCCCACAAAACAACAGTTCATAGAGTACTTGGAGAGCTATGCTGAGAGGTTTGCCATTAGGCCACGGTTCAATGAGACCGTTAGGCATGCCGAGTTTGATGCCACTCTTGGGTTATGGAAGGTGAGGAGTTTTAACAAGAGGGAGGTGGCAACAGAGTTTGTGTGTAGGTGGCTGATTGTGGCCACCGGGGAGAATGCAGAGGCAGTGGTGCCTCGGATTGAGGGAATGGGGGACTTTGGTGGGACCATAAAGCACACAAGTCTGTACAAGAGTGGGGCAGAGTTTAGAGGGAAGAGAGTGTTGGTGGTTGGGTGTGGGAATTCAGGGATGGAAGTGTGCTTGGATCTTTGCAACCATAATGCTACTCCTTCTCTTGTGGTCAGAGATACAGTAAGAACACACTTTCTCTCTTTTTTACTATTATACCTTTTCTCTTTCTTTCAAAATACTTGTTAATGTTTTCTAACCAAAATTACAGTTTCTGATGTAATAAAAATGTGTACTTTATGGTAACATGGATTCACACAATGAAGTTCTAGTTATATTTAGATAATAAACATTTAAAAAAACTGTATCTAAATTTTGAGTTTTTTTTGGTGGGTTTTGGTTAAAAGTTTGCAAGTTTTGGAATCACTGATTTAACATGAACAAAGGCTAAATGAAACGTGGCAACAAGATGCCTGTTTTTGCTTCTTTGAGATTCTAGTTCTTTTGTCGGGTTTTGTGGTATTGTGGAATATAGGTTGCTTGTTTTCATTTTATTTTTTTGCCGCCTCATACAAGAATTTTGACTTTCTGCTATAGAAAACATGGTATATATACTGTTCAAAGTTCTGATATGAAATTCCATGTCACTACTCACTACATCAGAAACGCGGAAATTCCAAAGTCTGTTCTGTTCATTCTGAAAAGAGAAAATAAAGAAAAAGGGTGGCACCCTGAGGCATAACATATATGCAAGTGAACTACACCACCTTCTTCAAAATTTGGCTTTTCTAATCAACCTTAGTTTTTTAGTACCATGATATATATATTCATTTTGAGAGCTCCCCATAAATATTATAAAAATGGTGAGATTTAACTTTTCTTGGGATTCTCAAGCGTGGGATGGAAGAAGCTGATTTTCCAAAACCAGTTGCTTTTACCCCTCCTTTTTCCTTCCCATGATTTTAGTAGCAAAAGAGATACTCTTTTTTCCCATTACATATGTAGAGACCATGGCCTGCAAACAATTAAGGCCTACCAAGGTTAAAGTTTTCCTCCTTCTTTCTACCTTTTTTTCTTCCACTCTTCTTTTCGGGGGTGAAGCTGTATCCATTCACAGCGTAATAAAATTCTCAAAATTCTTAGCTGTTATGATGGGGAAACACTGAGATACTCTCTCCACACGGTTCATATACTTTATTATATAATACATAACTTTACTACCCTAATATGCATGAATAGATTAAGGACTCCTAGGTTCAATTTTACACAATGTGTATAAAAAATACCGTCTTAAAGACAATAAAACCTATTCAATGATTCTTACAAAATTAGTTTTTAAATATTGGTTCGAAGATATCTTTAGTAAAAACAAAAAGAAGAAAACAAAAGTAATATGTAATCAAATATTTATTGAATTGTAAAGTGTTTTAATTTTATAAAACTGATTTATATAATCAAATATTTTATTATTAATTTAATCTATTTATCAGTTTGTAATACAGAGAGATTAACCCTAGTGTATATGGATACTACTATAGTCCTATAAACACTCATTTGACATTTCTTTGTGAAGGTGTAGATGAATATTGGTGTCTACAAAACATTATTCAAGAAAATGTAGAATTGCGTACATTTTGACATTGGATTAGTACAATAGAGTAAATTGATGTAGAAATTGATAGATATGGTGGAGTTTTATTGTTGTTTGTTTTTGGGTTTGAAGGTACATATCTTACCACGAGAGATGCTGGGAAAATCAACTTTTGGGTTGTCCATGTGGTTGCTCAAGTGGCTTCCAATTGAGTTTGTGGATCGGTTTCTTCTCATAGTGTCATGGCTCATGCTTGGTGACACGGCTCGGTTCGGATTGGACCGGCCAAAACTGGGTCCCCTTCAACTCAAAAACCTCTCCGGAAAGACACCAGTGCTTGATGTGGGTACCCTTGCCAAGATCAAAAGTGGACATATAAAGGTACTTCCTCTTTTTATCAAATTAATTTCAACTTTTCTTTTTGGTTAAATGAACGAGGTATTTCAGTTTATAAAAGTAGATGCATTTTTTCTTTCTCTTTTACACATTTGTTTACTTGAAGTAGGCAAATCCTAGACTTTTGGAGTCATAATCATGGTCTTAATTAGGTTGCTTTGTAGTAACTTTTGGTGTTTTAACTTTTAAATGAATCATGGGAGGAATAGCTAGTGGTGCTTCATTCAAGTGATGAATTATCCATACAAAATTCAGCTTGATCTTGGTAAGTATTAAGTGATGAATCATTAATATAAAATTAAGATTGATATTATTAAGAAGTGAAATTTAAATTTAAATTTTAAATAATTTATTTATAAAATAAAATTTTATATTATAAAAAAAAGTTTAGTTAATGTAAAATCTTCATTATTATATAAATTTATCATTTTTAAAGGACAAAATTGCATATTAACTTGTTTTATTATTAGTGTACATCTTTCTATACTTCAAACCATCAACTTTGTATTTTGTAATTAATTTGTGACACTTCTGAAGGATTAGTTTCATAAGTGTATACTTGTAAAACCTAGAACCAAATTAATTTATATTCTTTTAATTGTGCATGGTCATTCAAATTTAACCCTTTAATCACGTATATAAAGACCATTGCGAACACAAAAGTTTTAAGGACAGAAAAAACACGAACTATAACTATGACATAGACCAGGTTGTATATTAACGACCATTCTCTTTCTTTAGAAATTAGAATTCAAATAATGACAAGAAAGTTAGTTTGTTTTATATATAATATCATAAGATCTAATTTCGGTGCCGTCATAACCGCAATTCATGGTTCAAATTGTATTTCTTTTACCTGTAATTAGCTTTTCGTGAAGGACAAACCCTTAGCATTTGCTAGCCATCACTCTTTTAATTTTGGGTTAAACAATCAAAACTATTCTAAACTTTAGATTATCGGTAATATGAAAATAATTAAAATAATTTTTTTTATATAAAATTAGTTTAATTTAAAGTTTCACTTAACTCATTAAAAATAATTATAATAAATATTATTCTATAATAAAACAATAATAAATTTTAAAGAATTCTGACAATTATTTTATTACAGAAGGATTAATTTCTATATTTTCATTCTAATAATACTTAGTCTAAGTTTTAAACAAGAGAGAGAAAATTAATTTAGTGTTGTAATAAAAGAAAAACATATTTAATTTTTTGATTCTTTTATTGAATTGTCAAGTTTAAATGAAATAAATCCCATTAAAATGTTTTTTTCCGCCCTTGCTTTTGTATTGGCAATATTTTCCATGGGTGTGTGCTTTTAATCAAATCAGAAGGTTTTCTTTATAATATGTGAAATGTTAGAAAAGCAAATGGAGAAAAGAATTATGATTATTATTCGAATGATGTTGTTGGGGAGCGTAATTATTTTCACTAGATTGTTGTTCGTTTTGTGTGAACAGTGCATGCAGTACTACTGCTACTCGCTCCACTCACTCAACACAATGTATTGCTTGCTGCAGGTACGACCAGCCATCGACCGGTTAAAACGTTATACAGTTGAATTTGTTGATGGAAGGACAGAGATTTTTGATGCCATCATTTTGGCAACTGGTTACAAAACTAATGTGCCCTATTGGCTAAAGGTATAGTTTAATTCTTTTACTTTCAAATATTAATGTAGAGGCACTTTATCCAATTTTAAAACACTTATTTTTAATCTTGCTTCGTTTGATGAATTGTTCTATAGATATTGCCATAGAAAAAATATATATTTTTATAAATTAAAAGCAATTTGGGTACTTAATAGAATACGTTTTTTTCAGTTTTTCTAAAACAGAAGTACATAAATTATTTTAACTTAGAGAAAAAAAGTAAATGTTTTTTTTTTCTCTTGTAAACAAGGGTCTAGCAGACAAAATTGATCCAAACATATTTCTAATGACTTTCATAAAAGTATGAAATTCAACTGTTGTGAATTAGGAAAACAGTGGAGAATAAAGAGGGTCTATAAAGGACAAAAAAAAAGAAACTAATATGTATTTGGAATGGCATATGTGCAGGAAGGGGATATGTTCTCTAAGGAAGATGGGTTCCCTACGAAGCCATTTCCAAATGGATGGAAGGGTGAGAATGGACTGTATGCAGTTGGTTTCACCAAACGTGGCCTTCTTGGTACATCAATGGATGCCAAGAGAATAGCTGAACACATCGAAAGATGTTGGAACCACTTTTTCCCACTCACTTAATGTGCCACATTCAAATGCATGATGATGGCTTTGGGCTCAATTTGATGGGGTTTTGGCCAAATTAAAGGTTATAGAGAAGATGATGATGTTAAAGTTTAAGAATTGAGATGGGGGAATTTTGTGGTGGCATCCCAATGCTAACTATACTAGCTAGTAGTATCAAGAGTGGTGCTCCTCCAATCCATATACACAAAAGTGGACCAAGTAAGAAAAGAAATTGGTGGGAACATTTGTCTCCTTGTTGCACTTCCCTTCACATCTTAATTTTGATGAATTCACTTGTCAACAACATATGTGCGATTGAGAATATGAGATGTGAATTGAACTTGAACAGAGCTCTGGCTTTTCCTCTAGTGCCAAGAGGGGAAAACGGTAGTGCAAATTTTTTCAACTTTGATTCTCTTTACATCTTATACACTGTAATTTTTCTTATATATATAGGTTTGACTTTGTAGAGAACAAGGGAATGAAAGTGACAAAGAAAAAGAGAAGAAAAAAAATTCTAGAACAAGTGTTCTTATAAATGATTGTAGTTTTAACTTAGAAGATATTATATTTGATAAAGGTGAATGGAAAGATTAGTTTACAATTTTTGGGTTAATACAATTTTAAAATTATTTTATTTAATTAAATTTTTTTTTTTAGTTATAATATAGTGTATAGTTATTAACGTATCAGTATTTTTTGTTGACATATATTTTATATTAATTTTTATTTTACTTTTTAAATATAGAATAATGTATGACATTTTGATGCTTTTTGGGTGTTCTTTTGAGACCTGAATGCGTGCTTCGTTTAGGTATTTTGTTTTCTTAATTTTTTTTTTAACTTTATAAATAAACAGAAAGTTAGGAAATGAAATGTTTTAGTTGTTCGATTTTGTGCATGAGGATGTGTTTTACTGGTGGGATGATGTATCTGGAAATTCTGTATCTTATTTTAATATATGATTTTGAATAATATCGTGTAAGGTCGGGTGTATTAGTAAGTTAAGTATAAAATAATTTGTTTTAATTTTTAAGGATTAAGATATCCTGAAATAAATCATTTTATTTTATTTATTTTTGTTGATAAAAAAAAAAATTATGAAAGGAAATGTTTGTTAGTGATGGAGTGCTAGATGATGTTCCATGTTATACCTTCCATTAAATTTCGTTATGCAAATGTTTTTGGTTTGATGTGGGGGTAGTTAGGAGTTAGGACCACCATTTGGCTTTTCCATAAAAACTAATTTAATAACGTGAATTTCAAAACTGCCAAATTTGCAGGGAATTTCAGACGAATTGTTGTTTACGTTTATTACTGTTTCCTTTACACACCAACATTATTAAATTAAGTGTTCAGTAGGTTCATATCAATTCACCCAAGTAAAATTATTATTAATTCACGTTTAAATTTTACTCCTTCTATATATATATAAATATACTTCAACTTTGAGTAGTGTCCTAATTTGAATATTAAACATTATTTTTTTAATTAATAAATATTTTAAACTTTAATTTTGTCCTAATTAATCCTTAAATCTTTGATCTATTTTTAATAAATTAAATATTTTTTAATTAATATTTAAGACTTACGATTTTATAAATAATTTCATATATTAAGTTCGGTTGTACTACTGACATAAGAGAAGAATGTAAACAATTATAAATTTCAATTATTTATTAGTTTTACTTTATACATTGTCAAACATACAACATAATAAAATTTATAATTTAAAATATATCTATATATGATTGGTCTCAAATATGACAGTGTTATCAAAATAAAATATCAAATTAATTTTTAAATAATAGTGTGGTTCAAAATACAATTTTATTAGAATTAAATCAATTTTAAATAATGGAAAAAGTTAATTTAAAAATAAAAAATAAAATAAATTTGCTTTTAAATTTAATTTTATATTTTATAAAATGTATATATTGATTAAGTCAATGTTAACTATAATAATAGGGTCTCTTTAATAAATAAAATTATTCGTCAGTATCAGATTAACAATTATTTTATCGACTTCAATAGAATTTACTTAATGTTGATCATTAATAGAGTAGGCTTAGCTAATTCTAAGTTGTCACTAACAATTATTAATACTTCTAATACGTAAAGATATTAATTGTATTAGTGTTATTTGAGTTTAGTCGGTATTAATTAAAATAAATATAAAAAATAATAAGGTTATTTTTATCTAGTTGGTGATCATCTTATTTATTTTTATGGTTTATATTTATTTAAGTTAAGATTAGTCAAGACTAACACTAATTTTTATTTATTTTATTATTTATTTAAGTTAATATCAATTAATCGATACTAATATAATATATTTTTCGTATTTATTTAAATGAGAGTTGACTAAGTCAATACTAATTTATATGAAATAAATTCATGAGTCTTCGTTAGACCAGATACAAATTGTAAATTATTTTTAATACAAAAGACTCTATTTAAAGGTATCTTTATTCACATTTTTCATCTCTCACTTTTCTATATAAACTTCTCACACTCATATTGATATGAGTTGATTTAGTAGACTCACAAATTGAGTTATTAATTTTACTTTGATTATGATTTTGATTAACAAGATATGGTGATGACTCATTGAGGATTTTCACTGGACACAAACTTAACCAAGTGGTTAATTAAGTGTGAAGGTTCTCTTCAAAGATCAAAGGGAAAACAACTCACACAAAGAATAAAAATGTAAGAGAAAATTAAGAATTCAAAAGAACCTAGAATAAGAGATTGACGGAAATGAAAGAGATAGATTTAAAGATTAAGGAAGAAGAACTTAGATGGATGAAGACTTCCATGAAGGTCGAGGGATAGAGGAGTCACGCCACTTAGAGGAGGAGGAACCCAAGATAAGTGATGATTGGAGTTGTCACTTGAAGCATCTTTGTCATGATAAGACTTAGGGAAAACTAGATATTGAAAAATTCACTAAAGCAAAGTTTCTTTACTCAAAATGTGTTGTGAATTAGAATAGAGGGTGACCACCTATTTATAGTGTAGGTACCGTGAGGTTCAAGGAGTGGAGGGAAATTCAAATTCAAATTAAACATGCTTAAGCTCCCTAATTTTGTGCCGCTAAAAGTGGATCTAAGAGAGTCATGCTTCTCACATTTAAGCATGTGCTTAATGTGTGAAGTGTGACTATGGTTTTCACATTAGAGACCTTCTAGATGTTAGGGTTTCTCTATGGCCATGAATAAGCCCAATTTTTATGTTTTTTAACACCTCGTAAAAAGATTAAAAGAAAAAATAGTTGGTATCCTAGCTCATGCTCTAGTGTTATGTTGTTGATGATCTTTTGAGGGATGGTGGGGCCTCGTGTCCTAGCTTGACATGTTTGACCAAGTCTTGAATAGTCTTTTTTGTTCTTGGTCATCTTCTTGTAAAGTTGGACTAGTTTAGATGGTGATGCTCTTTTCATGGTTACATCACATTTTCTTCATCAACACTCATGTCATTCATCCAGACTCATCTTCTTCTCTATTTACACTCATCATCTCCTTCATCCACACTCATCTCTTTCATCCATACTAATCTTCATCATTTACATTCATCTCCTTCATTCACATTCATCTCTTTCACCCACTACAATTTGTTTTTGTTTATTTTTTGTTTGTTTATTTTTATTAAAGATAGAGACATTGTAGAAAAAATTCTTTAAAATTATTTTCTTTAACACAGATCACACTTACCTAGATTAAATTAATATTAAAAATATATTTAATTTAACCAACACTAAATTAAATAGTTTTAAAGTCAAACACATTAGTTAGTTTGACCTACAATAAATTATTTTAATTAAAAATAAATTTAAAAGTTAGTGATAAATTAACATTAACTTGTGAATACTATACAAAGTCACCTTTCAAAAAACTGACGCTAGTGATTATTGTCCATGATTTTAGAGTCCATTGCATCTATGACGCAAATTTGACATTATTTACTTATTAGTGTCTGTTTTTGTTATTAACGTAAAAAAAAAAAACAATGCTTCATGTTAATGTTATTGTAGTGTCTATTTTGTATTTTGTAAAAGTATTTGTTAATTTTAAATTTCTATTAATTTCTAAAAGCTTTTCTTTGTAATTTTTTTTCCAATGCTAAGTTTAACTCTAAGAATATTTCAAAAAATATAGATTTTTAATGTACATAAATTAATTAAATAATATATTTCTTATTTAAGATGTATATATATAATTTTATTTTTAATCAATAGTTTACTTTTAATATTGTATTTTTATTCAAAATCATATTTGATCAAAATCATATTTAACTTTGTTATGTTAAGGACCCTTCAAGCCCCACTTTTTTTCTGATAACTTTTTATCTATTACTCTTATGTTTTAGATGCAGAAGATTAATATATAAAAAACGAAAAGAATTAAATTCGCACAATTTATGAAAGACTTTATTCTTCTTTGTTTTATGTGTATCATTTAAATTCATATTTTCTAAAATAGTTATTTTTAAATAAATATTGCGAATATGTTTTTTAATCTATTGTGAATATTTTTAAATCTTTTTTAAAAAAAAAACAAATTAATTCAAAATCTCAATTACTTTTTTTTCGTATCTCGCGTTATCTGGAACGAAATAATTTTTTATTTATGTTTTTATTCTTTTCACTAACTTCAAATATTTTGGAATTAGTTTCTTAATCATGTTTGTAGCAAAATCAAACTAGAAGATTCCAAATTTGAGCCTTTTTTCTTGAGCGTTGGTGGGTCGTTCATATAAATCAATTCTTAGCTTAGTTAAATTTTCCCATTTTTACTTGGCAAGTGGACTCAGTCAAATGTAGTACAACGGAGGGTTGTCGTATCCACAAGGAATTAATGATATCAAAGTATAATTATCTTTTAAGTTGATATCTTTTAGGAAATGTGATAGGGCCTCTGCCATCAAAATGTGTGTATTAAGAATGAAGAAAATAAATATAAGATTGATATCCATTGTGTAAAATATACACATAGGGATGTTTATTTATAAATGAACATAATAACATAATCAATAATAGAATAATATAAACTATGGACTAAGCCCGTTACATTCAACATTTCCCTTCAAGCTAGCTCATATAAATCTTATGTACCAAGCTTGTTACAAATATAATCAATTCTAGGTCCCGTAAAGATTTGGTGAAAATATTTGGCAATTAATCATTCAAATTAACAAATTTAGTCTTAATGTCTCCAAACACAATCTTTTCTTGAATGAAGTCACAAAATCTCAATATGTTTTTTTTTTTTCATGAAAGACGGGATTTGAGCTAATATGAAGAACAACCTGATTATCACTGATGAGTTTCATTTGATTGACTTCACCAAATTACAATTCTTTGAGTAACTGTTTAAGCCAAATAAACTCACAAGTAGCTGAAACCATAGCTCTATATTTCACTTCAGCACTAGATCTTGCCACAACATTTTGTTTCTTGCTCTTCTAAGAAATTAAATTATCACCAATAGAAACAAAATATCTGAAAGTGGATCTTCTCTTAGACGAAGATCCTGCCTAATCAGCATATGAATAACATACAACATTAGTATTACTATTGTGACAATATAATAAGCATTTTCCAAGAGAACCTTTAATGTATTTTAATATATGAATGATTGCATTTCAATGATCAACACATGGTGAATTAAGGAATTGAATCACCACACTAACAATAAATGAAATATCTGGACGAGTGACCATAAGATAGTTCAATTTTTCAAATAATCTTTTGTACTTCTCATGATCTGAGAGAGGTCCCCCCTTACTAGGTATGATGCAATCCTAGCTTGCATCTTCATTTGTAGATCTTCTTCTTCATTGTTTTGATTTGAATATCTTCTACGGATGATGAACACTATTGCGGAAGCATGAAGAATTGTAGAAATTTTGGAAGAAATGAAAATTATGTCGGTGAATCTAAGTGAGGTTAGGCCAACACTTAGTTTCTAAAGTGACGTTAGGCCATCACTTAGTTTCTAAAGTGAGGTTAGACCAACACTTAGTTTCATTACTCAAATCAAAGGTAAAAATCATGTACAAAAGACTCTTATTTATAGGAGAAAGTCTCTCAAAACCTCTCAAATGAGAGTTGACAAGTGTCAATGAGAGTTGACAAGTGTCACCACCTTATTGGTGCAAATCCTCTCCATTGAGAAGAAGACATGTGGAGCCTCATGCCTTCGTTGCATATGTTTCTATTTGCACCTCTCTTTTACTATTTTACATTCTACTTTCTTTTCTCTTTACATCCTTCTCTACTTTGACCCAAAATAAAAGGCTCAAAGCTTCCTAACTACTCTATACAATTTTTACAAGGCTAAGAAGAAGAAAACGACTTTACAATCTCTTCACTAAGTCTCGATCTTCGTCTATCTTCTTAGCCGGAAGTTTCGAACCCGGATGGTTTTCATCAAGGTAGGAGTTTGACAATAGGATCCATAGATGTATCAACATATTTTTGAATTCGTTAATCCAGTTTCCTCCAAAATATCCAATGCATACTTCCTCTAAGAAATGACAATACTATTGTTTGATTGTGATATCTCAATTCCCAAGAAATATCTGAGTTTGCAAAGATCTTTGGTCTGAAAATGTTGACAAAGGTGTTGTTTTACCTATAAGATGTCATGGTGATCACTGCCTGTAAGAACAATGTTATCAACATATACTACAAGATAAATACACCCAACACTTGAGTGATAGAAAAAAAAATGAATGATTTGCTCCATATAAATTTCTTCCTACAAATCACCATTAAGATAGGAATTTTTGACATCCAGTTGATACAAAGGCCATTATTGAAGAGTAGCCAGGGGTATGAAAATCAAACTGAAGCCATCTTTTCTATTGGAGAAAAAGTATCACTATAGTTTAAACCAAAAATTTTGGTATAACTCTTAATCACAATACGAGTTTTGAGACCATCAATAATACCATCAATACCAACTTTGATAGCAAAAACCCACCTGCAATCAACAACAGATTTCCCTAAAGGTAAACGAATGAGGTCCCAAGTTCCATTATTCTGAAACACACTCATTTCATCAAGCATGGTCTGACTCCAACCAGGATGAGCTAAGGCATCACCTACATACTTTGGAATTGACATAGAAGAAATAGAAGAAATACAGGTATAAAAAGGTTGAGATAGTCGATGATAGGTTAAAGCATTATAATGTGGAGAGGGATTATGGTTAGAACGTATACCTTTACACAATGGGAATATCAGGTTCAACTATCAGAACCAGAAGAGACGGAGAATTTGGCACTAGAAGAGAGTCATCATGTGGACGATGGGAAGACTAATGACGAATGTAAACTTGAGAAAGTGGTGGATGAGAATCTTTAAGTACACTAGACATAACAGGAGGATCAAAGACAACTAGAATACGTACTTGTTCAGATGGAGACATAGGTAGAGAAAATAAAGACTTAAAATAAAAAGAAGATTCGGTGAAGGTGACATTTGCAGAAATGAAATAATAGTTAAGAGAAAGTGAAAAACATTTATATCCTTTTTGAGATCTAGTAAACCCTAAAAACACATTCGTGTGACCTAGCAGATAATTTATTAAAACCAGGACAAAAATTGTGAACAAAGCATGTAGACCTAAAAACTTTAGGTGGTAAGGAATGAAGGGGTTCATGAGGAATGTTATTCTCTAAAACTGAAGATGACATACGATTAATTAGATAACATGCACTAAGAACAAAATCACCCTAAAAATGTTGAGAAACATCACCATGAAGTAACATAGTTCAAGTAGTTTCAACTAGGTGTTTATTCTTGCACTCAGTCACTCCATTTTGTTGAGGGGTATAAGCACATGAGGTTTGATGAAGAATGCCATTAGATTTCATAAAAGTGGTAAAAGAATGAGAAAGATACTCATAAGCATTATAACTGCGTAAGGTTCTGATTGAAACCCCAAATTGATTTTTAATTTCGTTATAAAAAGATTGAAATATAGAAAACAATTGAGAACTTTAAAAATAACCAAGTACATCTTGAATAATCAACAATAAAATTAACAAAATATTGAAACCCTAAATTAGACTTAACACGAATTCTTCTCCAAATGTCATAGTGAACTAAGGCAAAAAGGGATGAAACACGTTGTGAGACACTTCTAGGAAAATAACTGCAACTTTGTTTACCTTAATGGCATGACAATTTAATATAAATTATGGGTTAAGCCTATTACATTCAACAGTTTGCATATATTATTTGAAATTAAAAACTTTAAATAATAATAATACTAGATATTTAGATCGATATGTGAAGTGTTAGACAAATCACTGAAGTAGGGAAATAATAATATAACACAGATGTTGGAATTGGAATAGGTTTGTGACTTTCCTTTTTTATTTTATTTATAAATGTAATATTTTATTCAAAATCTTTGTTCATGTTTTGGCCCAACCAAGTTGATTCCTCGTGCAAGGTAATCTAGAGCAATAAGTCATTGTTATGACTTACCTCTTCATTAATATGGAACAGTTCACCATAGTCTCAGCTTCGCGCTTTGCAACCATTGAATCCTCTAGCTGGTTGAATAAGGCTTAGAAATATGAAATCACCTTCCGATCTCATTCAGACCTATGAACAATCATGGTCATTGATTACCATTAAACATTAAGCACACTACCAGACCCAGGGTATTTGAATATAAAATAGAAACATACATCTATAAATGATAATAACTCCAAAAATATCACATTTTCATCCAATCCCAACAATATAGATTTAGCAACTCATGATAAAATCTTATAATAAAGCTTAGGATGAGAAGCTAAACACAATAAACATGGATCCTTGAATGTTCTTACCAGCTTGGCTTCAAGATTCCCTTCTCTAGAGATTATCCTTCACTTCTTCATTTTGAATTTTTAGACTCTTTGAGTCTAAACCAGCATAATCTTTCTATCTAAACCTCTTCCTGAATCTCACATGATCTTTTTAACCTCTGTGTTTCTCTATCTCTTGATTTCTTGATACCTTTTTATGCCTCTTGATGCTTAGAACGATGCCCCCAAGGTCTCTTTTTTATAGATTTTAGAATTAGGATTCAAAGGGATTCAAGGAGATTAGTGATTCGCTCAGCACAGGCCAATCCTCTCGGTGGATTGACTTTCTTCATCCTTAATCATTTCAATCTTCAATCCTTGGGCTTCTTAATCACTGTCAAAACTTGGTCATGTGGTAGGATTGGCTTGGCTTTAGGCTCCAAGCAAAATCCTTTTGATCCTAACTTTGGTTCATTTTGGCTTGAGCCCTTTCTGAGCAAGTTTAGGCATTCTTCATGGTTAAGGACTTTATTCGCTCAGTCCTTTTAGTATCGTTCAACCCTTTTTCGCTGGAATTCTTTAATTGTGTTGGCTTGAATTCGGTCAATGTATGGGGACGCACTCAACGTTTTGGAGAATTTCAATTTGTTGAGTCATTCTTCATGCACTGGTTGAATTAGCTTTGATGCTCCATCCTTGTTTGCTTGCTTTTCTACACAATTCTATGTAATTTCCTTCTTCTCTTCATGTTCTTCATGCGCAGCCGTGGTTGAAGTGTCTTTGCATACTTCTTGTTCATATTTGTACAAATTCTTCCTAATATACATGTCGTTTTTACATATGAATTCTATTACAATTATGCATTTATCAAGTGTCTCCCAAAAACAAATAAAGATATGAAAATAGTGCAAAATTAATTCAAATTAACATATTCAAGTATAAAAAGATGGATTCATAGAACTTTAAACTTTAAAAAGGAATTATGTGAACAGCCAAAAAAAAAAGCAAGTCAATCTATTCAAGTTATAAAGTCTATACTTCATATCGTCTAAGACCAACATACTCTCTACCATCCAAGTAGTGCCTAACCCTAATATATTTAATTTTATGGTTTTTTTTATTAATTGCTTTCTAATTTATTATTATTATTATTATTTTAATTGAAATATGGTAGGTGAAATTAGTCATTTTTCATATGGATATAAAATTTATTTTTATTAACAAATATTAAACTCGCTATCAAAAAGATGCGTGAGTCACGGGTTCAAAAACTAGTTAAACGAAGAAATAAGAATTTTTAATACAATACTAACACCAATTTACATTTTGAGACACCTGAAAAGTAAATTTAGTAAAAAGAGCAAAACGAAAATAGAAAATTAGTTGATGGATCCCCTGAACGTGCGGGGGCACCTCCCATTGTGCATGCAACATGGCTGACTTAGTTTCATTGCGATGGCATTATAAAAGGAAGCCAAGGAACGTTGGGATTCACCACCCACACATAGTTGAATCTTAATCGGTTTTCTCTCTCCTTTCTTTCTTTTCTCTCTTGAGGCTGAGAAAGAGAAGGAGAGAGAGAGACAGACAGAGAAACAATGGCTTTTTCCAGGGTGCTTCTCTTTCTTAGTGTCATTTTGGCAGCCCTCATGGCGGTTGCCTCCTCACAATCCATTGCTCCGGCTCCTGCTCCAACAAGTGATGGTAATTACTTTTCTCTTTCACTTTTTGTTCTTCTTCTTAGCCAAATCCCACATAATAGATCATAATATTCATTCAACTTAAGTTAATTTTTTCTACATTATTTTTTATAAACAATAAATAATGAATAAATGTGAATCACTCTAGCATTGACATAAATCTTATACAAAACACACTATTTTCAACATCACACATCCCGCCAACACTTAAACACTACTTAAATAAATTCGAAAAAAAACCCTTTCAACCCTCACTCTTATACCCAAACAAAACATCAAAACATCATCTCCATACAAACCAAAGGATCAACACACCAATTAGAGAAGAAAAAAATCGCATCCTGCAACTTGGAAATAACCTTTCCAAACCCATATTTTTAGTTGCACCAAAGCAAATACTTCCTACATCTATAATAATTTATCTTTTTTGCATTTGCAGGCACCTCAGTTGACCAGGCTGTAGCGTATATCCTAATGTTGGTTGCGTTGGTTCTGACATACATCATGCATTAAGGCACCTACGACGAGTGATGCCATCGTAAATTAATTGAGGGCCACTGGGCATTTTTATTTGAAGGAATGTGAGAAACACTTAGGAGGAAGAAAGATATTTTAATTGGAATGATGCATTTTCTGTATCTCTTCTTTTGCTCCAAGGATACTTTCATTCTGATTTTTTTTCAGATCTTTATTTATTATGCTTCTGATTCTGATTCTAATTCGATAGTTGTTATGAAGCAAAGATAAATAAATTAAATCCAATTGAAGATGTGCTACTTCTTTGTCCATGATCATGAAATCGATTTTTCGGTCGCTCCTTCTTGGTGTCTCCTTCGATCGGGCGGGGGAGGGTACCTGCGAAGGCACTCCGACGCTCAAGTAAGTATGAGATTCTAAGTGAGGTTTAGTAAGTGAATCAAAACGTACCTTTCTCTGGCTTGAGCACTGTATTTATAGGAT